>Ga0078972_1000802_pt1 | contig 128480 bp, 116 predicted proteins | sample YelNatPaOPGAMG01_FD_67568 | JGI IMG/M metagenome (GOLD analysis project Ga0078972, IMG submission 67568) | Hot spring thermophilic microbial communities from Obsidian Pool, Yellowstone National Park, USA - OP-RAMG-01 (SPADES assembly) (version 2) | ecosystem: Environmental > Aquatic > Thermal...
TGCGCAACACGAACTTCCATGAATTTCCGAAAAGCTTTAAAGTCTGCTTCTCGGCTCGTCACCTCGCTCGTGGCTTCCAGGTGATCCCTCATTCCTGCATTCCATGCAGAAATTTTCTTCCATGCATTCATTATACCGGATTCTCGGTAGTATCTCGCTCTCGAGATTCTCAAAAGACGCATGTCTTTTTTGACGTACGTTGCCGTCAGTCCCATCTTCGGCACGCTTCGGTGCTGCAATGGTGATGATATTCGTATTCCCCGGGTCCGCGCTAACGACAAAGTTGTTATCATGCACTTTCTGGGTCGCAGGACCCGCCTTCTTCTTTTCTTCATCCTTCGTCCCGCCAACCATAAAGGCGTTATCCTGCACCTCCTGCATCACAGGATCCGCCTTCTTCTCATCTTCATCCTCCGTCACACCAACGACGAGGTCGTTATCCTCCGCCTCCTGCGTCGCAGGACCAGCCCCCTCCTTTTCTTCATCCTCCGTCACGGGCGCAGCCGAGGGCGGAACTGGACGATCTTTCTTCAACCGCCGGTAGTGTACACACAAGACTACCTCATCGGTTTCGATCATCCCAGTGAATACCTTTTGCTAGCTCACTTTGAGTCGTTTGAAATCGAAGATATTCTTCCAGTACGTCTCCCTATTCTCACCGGTGAACTCTCTTCTCCTTACATCGAACTCTGGACTGATCTCCTTCATGATGCCATGAAGGACGCCGGAGTCGATAGTCACAAAATGTGACTTGATGTTTCATAATGGATCGACGTTGAAGCGCTTCCCCATTAGGACAGCCTTCCGTCTCTCCGACTCCTCATTTTTTCCTCATGCAGCTTCACATCTGCCTTGCATTCGAGTTCACGGTCCAAAAACACGAAATAGCGCAGGACGAGGCGATAGTATCTTTCCTTATCTTTTTCAACTCTGATATCTTGTCTGTTGGATTGACCAGCCCCAAGATCGCACGGTGCTCTTGTATAGCCGCACGGATCACAGAAGCTTCATTCCTGCTCCTGCGTGACGTCTTCTTGTAGACGAATCTGAGTTCCTGTTTATGATGGCGATCGTTTGGGACGCCATCGATAATGGCCCATATCGTCCTGCGAGATAGGCCCGCCTAGAGTGCGAAGACGGAGCGTATCATGAAACGATCGAGCTTCATGGTCATATGGTTCTTCAAGTTCGTGATGTACTTCATCGCCCCGTAGGTTTAAATATTCGAGTCATCCCTGTGTCGAGCACCGTCGAAGCAGGATTCGACGTAATTTTAGTGGAGTGCATGTGCTCGCTCATCTCTCCTCAACGTATACCCTGTGCTAACCATCAGGTCACGATTAAAAGTCTTGTCGAAATGTTCGTATGGAACCTCGACTTCTATGATGTCCGTCGTGTCGCGATACATCTCCCTGGCCATATGCATCAGTCCTCAAACAGCCTTTTGCAATACTCATTTAGTAACACGCGACACGGTTTTTGATGGCCTCTTGCAACTTTTCCTTGTATGCATCCTTGATATGGCGTGGAAGATAGGCTTTCGTTACCATTTTGTCGTACTGTCGTCTTTCTTGCAGCATTCGACGTGGGGCCTCCCCCTTTCGGTCCTTCTTCTTCTTTTCCTGGTCTTCTGGACTCGGTACTGACTTCTGTTTTTTTTTCTGGCAGCCGGCGACCCTGGCCCTACAGGATCGTCGACCTGCTTTTTCACAACTTTCCTTTTTTTAGTTGTTTTGAAAAAGAACGCTCTTTGAACCCTTCTGTTGTATACTGCGAAAAAGCGCTTGACTAGACTTGTTTGAGGTGTGAAACGCAATCGAACTGAAAGACTGTACTTTGCTATGACTCCAACGGAAATCCAACTTCTACAGCTGAACAACACACTACTGATCAAGATCACGGTTCCCTTCAACGGCGGCATGTGCGTCGTGTCTCATGCCTGCCTGATATCCCAGGTGCGCTCACTGACCGCGATGCATGCACCGCGCGAGACGCTAGACCCATCGATGAAGGACACGTGTCCGACACCCCGCATTGGCACATGCGTGCTCTCACCGGCGCTCTGCGGCACACGCGGCAGCGGGTAGTTTCAGAAAAAAGAGAAAGCGGACACTCCCCCGCGGATGATCTGAGCTTACAGACTTTCAGTTCTATTTCGTTTCGCCCCCGCTGCAGTGTATGTTAAGACGTCGAAATAACTGTGCAACTTACCGTAGATATCGTTGGCAAATTGTCTGCAGGATATATTCATTACTGAACAGCTCATGGAGGACTGCGTTCATCCTTGAGGTCAGTCCCACAATAATACGCAGATGGTTGATGAACACTGAAAGTAGCAAATATATGCGCACCGCACCAAAAACTGGTATTCTCAGCGCATGCTTGCCGTCAATGGTAGAAAACGATCCGTTGATAACCTTACGGAAACTTAGTGCAACGAAAGTGGTCACAACGGGCGTCTCTGTTTCCCAACAGCTTGTCCATACTGTCCTGAAAACACCGGGATACAGGCGCAAAAGAAGACTCTATTCATTCACGGCCATCCTCTGCCAAAATCGCAATGACAGCATTCCGAGGACTGAGCGATCGCTATGAGGCACAGGGTCGTCGGGTTTGCTATTCCATTCGTTGAGACTTTCTTCGGACGAAACGGTCCGAGTATATATGGGTAATCGCGGAGCGGGGCCCCCATCGTAAATAGGATCGAAATCGAAGAGAACGAGGACATCTTCATCAGTCTTAGCTGTAGTGGATTCATTTGACGGCCTCAGTTTCGCTCCTGCGGAAGGCACAGACAACAGAACCCTCTTCGCCGGATCATTGAATACTTTTCTCAGACGTCTGGTGAGGTCCTTCGATTCCACAACGTTGCATTTCACCATTACCCTTGCATTCGAGTTTTACCGAATCTTTCGGGATAGAGCTGCTTTCTATTCCCCCGTGCGCTCCTTGATTCAACCCCATCGAGGCCGCGTTTTGTATCGTGAAACGTCATGGTCGCTCCACTGGGCAGATCTCCGAAGAGTTCGCCGTACCGTGACATACCGGGGGCGCATTTCGTCTTTCTTCCACACGTCCTTCTCTGTCCGAGAAAATTCTCACCGTAGTGCATCATGAAGTGTGTTCGTTTTGAAGAAATACAATATCCAAGAGATGAGCTGGGGTGTACACTCCAGAACGTCGAGATGGAGAGAGGCCAGGGAAGCGCTTCGGCGATAGAAGAGCACGAAGAGCTGGCAGAGCAGCAAACGGCACAGAGAGAACGTGTTCGAGGAATCTTTGCATTCATGCGTTCAACGAGAGGTAATAAGCGCATGGAGTCCGTGAACCAAGACTTCAACGCCGTCATCCATATCAAACGATGCGTGGTGCGGATGACGAGATTCGCGGACCTGATACGATCCATCTTTATGGGCCAGCCTCTCAGGCTCAACGTGTACAAAGAGAAATTGAAATCGATAGCAGGGGTCCGGTCGTTAAAGACTGGGAGGCATCTGCGCGTCGTTATTCATTTACTTTCCATAATTGTGAAACATTTCGTCTTTCACTGACTCTACAGAAGACTGTAATTGACTTGGGCTTGTGTCCCCGAAACGATCGATTGCAGTGAAGCATGTGGCTCCGCTTTGCACCAAGGCGACATAGACTGATAGAAATATCTGGATGAGTTCCCAATCTTTGGTTTTTTCGGGTTCTTATTGCATCATGGACAACATCGCGCACCGCAAATCCTCGATTCACTGGAACAGTGAGCGCTTGCGTGTGCAGCTGACAACGCACTCGCATACGGGATTGTACAGAAGAAGCGCGCCATAGCACGGTGCGACACCGGCGAAGTAGATTGAATCCACCCCTCTGGACCCTTCAGCGGCATATACCAAGCTATAAACCAAGCGTTTTCGTGCTACAGGGCGACACCGGAATTACGCAATGTGGTAGACGCATAGGAACATCTCATGAGAGTCAGGTGTCACGGTTGCGAAGCGCTCAGCGAGGCTGTGTACCTAGGACTTGAAAGAGACCTGCGAAGCGTAGGTCGCAACTCTCGCATCTGCACGGAATGCACCAACGACTGACAGAAGCGGCGAAATCGGGACCTGAACGCTTCTATCCATATCCTTTCGACAACGAACAACGGAACTGGAGGCAAGGAATACCCCAATACATTTAAAAACGTAGATGAAACAGTGGAAAAAGAGACCAGTTGAAGAAAAAGCTCCCAATGACTGGTATTGATGATCGTAGGAAAACCCGTAAACACTGGAGTGTATGACGCAGTCAGCAAAACGGACCCTTTCCAGGGTCGTCTGACATGAAAGCATCCGGAGAATCCACGAATACGCAGCTGCAGCAGAGGCAACGGCGGTAACTGCGGCAACGGCGGCGGCGGCGGCGGCGGCGGCGGCGCATCCACCATGCCCCGAGAAGCACCCCCGGTCGCTATCCGTACGTTCACTGCACAGTGCTCCGCCTTACGACGCGTCACTGGAAGCTCACGCGCAACTGCTGCTTTCGCTGGAACTAACGTGTACAGTGCGGCCTGGAGCGTAGCGGCGCTGAACGACCAGCAAACGATTTTTCAGGGAAACACCAACGCTTTGGCGAGTGCCAGGGTCAGGGGCGTCCAGCGTGGGATTTCTCGTGTGCGCCCTCTAACGGAAATTTGTTTGCGAGGACGAGACCGAGCACGGGCTCGGGTTCACGCCCTACCCAATGGAGTACCAGCACGCCCCAGCGTCTATCCGTGTACGTCCACCGCGACCGGAAAAACGTCTCCTGCCTTTTGTGAGCGCTGCTGGCGCCTTGACGCAACGTGTCTCGGGTAGTGCGTGGCCGTGTCGACCGGCTACCCGACGGCCGCCTCCGAAGCGACGAAACACCCGCTGCTGGGTTCTGTGCAACGCGCAACAGCGGCGAATAATTGTACCCGGAAAGTTTGATGCTCTTCACATTGGGCATCGAGAGCTTGTTTTACGGGCAGCGAGCTACGGAAAACCGGTCATTCTCACGTTCTCAGGCATGGCGGAAGTGCTAGGCCGCAGGGCGCAGTTGCCGATTGTGGCACGAACCCACATGGAGCACATAATTCGAAACTGGTTCGCATTCCCCGGCCGAGACGCAGATCGTCCTTTGCTGAACAGTCCTCTGAAACCCATAGTACAGGACGCAGACGCGTTCGAGGTTGTGGTCGTGCCGTTCGCCGAGATTCGCCACCTCTCGCCCGAGGACTTTATTGTACAGTTCTTGTACAGGGAGCTGGGCGCTGGCGGCATTGTATGCGGCTGGGATTGGCGCTTTGGTTATCGGGCGGCTGGCGATGTCGCGCTGTTGAAGAGCCTTTCGGCAGCGCTTGGACGAGAGAGCCCCAGCGGCTGGGTCTTTGAAACAGTACCACCAGTGCTCTCTCACGGTGACAGGGTTTCGTCGTCTACAGTACGCCGCCTCCTCGCCGCGGGCCGTATTCACCAAACCACGCGCATGCTCGATCGATTCCACGCTTGTACAGCACGATGCACAGTGCTTCGCAACAGCACCGAGTTTCTGGAACTGTGTGTGGATTCGTGGGAAAACCAGCCACCAGCACCGTCTCGTCTTTACGAGTGTCGTGTTGAACTCCGCGTACGTAGTAACGAATCCACCATCGCAAAAGACGTGTCTTGGAAACGTCTCAATGCCTATGTGTGGATCGAGTCAAGCGAGCGATCCGAGAGCGCAAGCGTACACGGCATCGCGGGTGCACCACTGCCGCTGCCGCTGCCACTGCCACGCCTCATCCAACTCTGGACCTGTGATCGAATGGATGTACCGGTGAATGAATTCGGGGTATCGGTAACCAGCGACCGAGGTCGCGAACTCGGGGTGCTGGAACGAGCTCTCTGCAATGCATCCGCGGTGGACGTGACACTCGAATTTCGTTCCGTTGTCACTGCATCAACGCCGGTGCTCGTGAACCGTTCGCCTCTGACGCGTTACACGTAGCGTCCGATGGTCCATTGGCGGTTCGTGGCGACTCTAGGGTCCTGTTTGACCGGTGGCCTGCAAACCAGCCCATCTGAAGAACTGGACAAAATGGATTCCTCCATAAAAATTGTTCAGGAATCGCAGTGAAACAATCAACGAGCGATTCAAGACAGCGTGATTCGCGAAAAGCATATGCGAGAGTCGTTCGAGGCCCTCTACCAGCTGGAATCGCGGATTACTGGATAGCGCCATGAAAGCGCCCCAGCCGATCGAGTTCGGGAGCACTGGCGGCATCGGCCGAACGGGCGTGTAGTGGGCATCCATGGCCTTGCGCAGGTGCAACAGGCCATAGGTGATGGCGGTGCCGACGACGCCACTCGCAAAACCGATCAAAAAGTACTGCGCAGATGTATGCAGAACGGTGAGCACTCGTGACGGCAGCGTGTACACTCGCAGTGGTGGCAAGGACTTTTCGAACGCGTTCGCTGGCAGTGACGTTGCCCAATTGAGATAGCGCTGCCATACGCTCCCGATTAGTCCTCGCTGAACGGCACCCGTTTCCAGCTGCGACATCTGCGGGAACGGCGTGTAGGGCGCAAGCAACACCACAAATGAGGCCTCCACAACGGTGCCGACGACCAGATCAGAGAGCACATATTCGAGCTCGTCGACGAGTTCTCTTCCTCGTACGAGAAACTCACCGACGAGTTGTGTTCCGTTCCCGATGTATTCCTGGGCCAGGAGCTTGAAAATGAACTCGGGATCTGCGAGCACGCGATCTCGAAAGAACCGCCATTGCAAGAGCCACGCCACCAAGCCGCGGTCCTGGGCAAGGTAACGGGCGAGCGTTCGTCGCTCTATCCAGCCATGTTGGATCGCTTGAACGACTTCCGGCGGCAAGCTCTGAAGCGAACGTTTGTACGCGCGAAGCACACCGGCGATCTCTGGATCCGGAGACCAGTGGTCGCCGTGTTCGTCCGGGCCTTCGTAACGGCCACCCGAGCCACCATTGCCTTTCCCGAACGACCCGTTACCGCCGTTGTTGCCGCTGTCGACGCCACTGGTCGGGCTGGGGCCGCTCAACCCGTGGTCTACGTTCTCCGACAGCGACGCCGTCTCGCTGCCAACAACAGTACCTGGCTGTGGCTGGGATCTGTGTCGATCACGATCCTCCAGTCCGAGGCAGCTTGAAACAGACCGCGTCCGCGCGAGTCCCGGAAGCAGGTGGCGATCGCTGTTACGTCGCGACGCTGAGGATCGGCTTCGCCACACGCGTATGTTTCCCAAAAGTTTCACCGGGGGATCACCAAGAGAACGCACACGACGTCGGGAAACGAGCGCCGGCAGCGCTGCTTCTGTTCTGGAGTACGCTCGGCGTGGGACGCGGCCCCCGTGGAGCGCCCTCACCAGTTGACGCTCAGGACAGTAACGTCCGCGCCTAGATGCACCCGCAACTGCTCCAGCTGGCGTCAGAAATGCACAAAACATATGTTTAGTGCAAAAAGGGTTGCCTAACCACTCGGACACGCCAGTGAAGTCAGTGTACTGGCGACGAGATTCGAACTCGCGAGCGCATACCGCGCAGTGGATATCGCAGACCCGGATGAGCCGCTTAAGTCCACCTCCTTGCGTGGAGCAGAAACTTGGTCGCTTATTCAGATATAAAGACAGCGGCGCTATGACTAGCTTGCGACTGATTTTTCCTTTCAAGTCCGTTTTGGTGCATATCGTTTCGTTCAGGTGCGTACCGGGACCGGCCGCCTGCTATCGGTGTCGGTTCGTTGATCTGCGCTTATTTCGCGCATTAGAGGCCTGTCCCACGAAGGCTGGATCGTGTCAGCGACTTGGGTCTCGTCTCCAGCACACCGCATATCGTGTGATATGGATGGCGGCGTTAAAGTCTCGGTTCACGAGATCCTTGCGCGCATTGATTCTGGTGGAACGCGCCAATGCTAGCATTGGTCGAACTCGTGCCCACAGTGCCACTTCAGTCTCGTCATCGCTCCGTCAGAGGCAGACACCCTTTCTGGTCAACTTCTCCTTTTTCTTCGTCTTCTTCTTCATCACTTGCTCTGCGTCGCTCAACAGTCGGCGAGAAGAGGATTTTTTCGATTTTCTTCGGCGGTTGGTGGTGACGGCTCTCCAGGATCCTCGACCTGCGTACCAATATCATTCAGTTGGAATTTTCGTTTCTTCAAATGAATGCACTTGTTTATGCCCCTAGGCGAGGTCCTTCCCATATCGAAAAGCACTTGCTGAAGGAAGACGAAATGTGCCCGATCATGTGACAATGTGGAGGACGCTTCAGCGATTCGCCGAATAGAGCGATCCTTACTTTTCACGATAGAAAGCACTCCTTCGATTGTGCTGAATCACCGAAATGTACGGAGGAATGGGAAGCAGCTCTGGCCCTATAGAATCGGGAAACGCTAGAACGCAAGTGGAATGGTGAAATACCACAATATCCAACAGAAAGACGTCGTCAGACCTAAGAGGAAAGTCTTCAACGAATTGACAAAGAGGTTGGTGATGTTGTACGCGCCTTCTCTACGTGCGCAACTGAGGCTGCCAAGTGAATCCACTGCACCCAGAACAGACGATGATGTCCGAATTCTCTTCGAGTCCGATCGTACATACAACCCGTTCCTTCTCTGCGAAGATTCATAGACCCTCTGATCGTCTCGTCCGAGGCAATTCTCATCCATCTTAGAAACAAACAGACGCCCCTGCGTTCCATACCTATCGCAACGTTGCAGGAACGCTTTAGGTGCAATATCGGTGCAAGATGGCCGTGCTTGAAACTGGACTTTTTGCAACTGTATCCCAGAGGTTTCAGGACCATACGAACAAGCAGTTGAGAAACAGAGGCACCTGTGGTGGCTTCTATCGTCGCTTTTTGCTTTCCATAAGTTTATGGACAGGTCGACTTCTACCATCGACCGCAAGCACGCTTCGAGTGCAAATACTTCACTCGTCCAGTGTTCCTGAACCATCTGGGTCCTGTAGTATGACTAACATGGGTGAGTAATGGAGTCCTCGTTGCACTGCTCACTAAACAATACGTATCCTACAGGCAATTCGTCTACAATCTATACCGTAAAGTTCCATCTTCATTTCGATCTCTTGCTATTTACCGCAGCAGGGGAGTGAAACAAATTTGAGTTGAAACCCATAATCGGTGCCGCATTCGGGGCAGCCTTGACGGCGACGCGGCATCCTAGTAGAGTAGGATCTATCGACGGCAAGCGAGCGAGCAAGCGAACTACTCCGTGCTATGCATGCCGTGAGGTGTCCAAGTACCGCCAGCCGGCGGTCAACACCTGCGGTACAAATAACACTGCCGCTTGACGGATGCTTCTCTGGTTGCTGATGCCCGAAGCGCATTCGGGTGTCCCTGGTCCATGGAAACGAGCTGTCGAGGGGAAACATGGTCGGTGAGCGTGCATACTGGTAACACTGACGGGCAATGTGTTGCGCGTCATACGCTCATCTGCATCAACGTCAGGTCTCGAGGAGGAAAGGCCAGGTCCGCGCGTATGCACTGTTCAGGGATTTCCGTTCCATCATTCCGATAACGATGCGCGCATGTCCAGCAGTTTCGAAAGGATGCGCATCACGCCAAGAATGCCGCAGGCCAAAAATTTCGGTACGCATTGCTGCCGCCACTAGAGAGCCAGTTCACCGGGACGTATGTGCTAATGCACTTGTGCGGCAGGCACACGCGTTTCCGCACTTGACAGGATCTGACGCTGACGACTGCAGACGCTTCTCCTGCCCGCGGTATCACTTGAGCGCTACTTCGTCCTCGGCTCAGTTGCGAGGAGGCGAACGCATGCGCCTCTCCAGATGAGTAGCCTTTTCGTCGCTAGAAAAGAATCCCATGTACCACTGGAGTATTGTGGGGCGTGACGCTCTGAGATGTTATCCTTGGCAATTTACAAAGTACCCACTCGAGCAAGAAATGTACGTCAAAAAACATGCGAGGCGCAGTGAACGAGGCGTGCCATTTTTCATCGTACATTAGCTACATGCGACTCGTGTGGGCGCGATGTGCAGGAAACACCTTACGGACCCTTATGATGAAATTCTCGTGACTCTCACTAGTCTCGACGAACAATCCAAATCGTGATCCAATCGAAGCAGCAGCAGCTAGGTTTTCACTCCAAGCCGCGGGATCCGGTGATTGCTCTTCACAAGACGGCCACGCTCAGGTAGCGCACATTTTGGTTTATGGAGGATCCATGCATTGACCTAGGAGCTCTTGCATCCGCAATCGTTTTCAGCGTCCAAGGAAGCGATCCTGAATCCACTCCAGCCTCCACGACGTACTACGATCCCCTGCCAACGCTCTTCGTCGGGAATGATCGTGCAATGCTACCAGCAGCCAGCCGGGTGCCGAACCAAACCTAGGTGCCTCCTTCGATACCCGATATGCCGCTCACGCACGAACGCAGGCTTACAGAGCAGCGCTCAGGCGTCTTGGGGGTACCAACTCGACGCTGTTGCCGCGCATATGACGACGTACTGAATGCCCAACGCATCGAATGCGAAGAGGCTCCCATGCAGCCATGCATGCCGCACTGATCGGGCTATCGTCACGCGTTCAGCACCGACTCTTTTTATCGAATGGATCCAATCTCACACGTCATGGATACAAGTTGTGCTCGACATGATTTGCGGCCTCGCAGCAAAGTGCACGTTGGATGCGCACTAGCGCCGCCCTGGACCAATCGAAGCTCGCCAGGAACAGCGTTGAAGAGGGCATCTTGTACAAAATGCGGAGCCATGTGCCAGCCCATAGCGTCATCGGACCCTCCTCGCGAGCGATCTGGTAAATGGCCTGCCAGACGCCAGCATACTCGCCGTAGGGCCGGGCCATGAGGCGTGTACGTGCGATGTCCATCGGCATCGTGCAGATCGCCGCAACGGTGCCGGCTACGCTTCCGGTCCAGACAGGTTTGCGTCCATTACCCAAAGCATCCGCGGTCGCTATATGATGCCCATCACCGGTCTTGGAGTCCGCGTGCATGCGTCGCTGCACGAAAAACTCATTGAGCGACTCGTAGACAACAAAGAGAGACACTGCGAACGGTACGTCTCGGGCAACTTGAGCCCAAAACCCGCGATAGAGACCTCCGCGATGCAGAGGCTGTCTCGCCAACGCTCGCAATGCCGATATCGCGTTTTGATGCTGTCCAGTTTGGACTTGCTGTTTGATGACCTCTGGCGGAACGCGAACCAATGAGGCGACTGTATCCGCCAACGCAGCGGCAATCGCAATACGAACGATCGTCCTCGGTGTTGATCGCCGCACAACATCGGGAGTCGGCTCTGCAACGTGCATCATGGATTTCAGCGCTTCGTAGGTGGCCATGTAGACGGCCTGGGCGGGTGCGTTTCCGATGACCGCCACCGGGAGGCCGCGCCAGAAACCCAGTACCCCATGTCGATTGACTATGCTGCGTGCAACGAATACGAGACGACGGTGCCATGGTAACCCCCGAAGCTGTGCCACCGTGGCGCTCTGCATGTTTGTTTTGATGGTGTCCAGCGGAATGAGTACCGTTCGTGTCACGAAAGCCGCCATGACCCCCGCGGCAAAGTTCACCCACGCTGGAGCGCTCTCCGCAACTCGTGCACGCTGCACGTCGTGCACATCGTGAGCATTACGGTGCCTTACACTGCATAAGTCTACGGCTGTTCTCATCGAGCTTCGATACCTTTTCTCAATGGAGACTTGGTGTTCTCGCACCAACAGACCAGGGTGCGCGGCTGCGCGCTCGTAGCCTCGGCAAGCACGCGTCGATAACGCGGGGCTCGATGCGAACGGCAACCACTCCATTTTCCAAATGCCCAACGTATAAACACCCTTTTCCCTAAATGTTATGAGAATGGACGTCTAGTGCATTATCTTTGCACACTTCATCCCTGCCGCTCTCTCACGGCACGCTGCCTACGCAACTACGATGAACGTATTCATCGATGCCACGCGCTGCGCCCGGCGCTGCGCATCCAGGAGCGCCGGCGGCGGCCAGCCGACGCGGCGCGAGACCCGCCGCAGCGTCGCGCGGCATCGCAGCGGGAGAAACTGCTTTGGCAGCAGCAACAGCAGCAACAGCAACAGCAGTAGCGGTGGTAAACGTTGCACGGCGCGATGCGCCCCTGGTTACCCACATCGCTGCGTATGTCATGCTTCATTTCGTGTCTCATAGCGGATGCTACGGCCGTGTTCGATTCGAATGCGACGATGAACGATTCGCGCTGATCCTGTCGTTCGCTCATTTTCCGAACTATTTTAGATGTTCAGCCTCGACATGCAAGGTGCAGCAGTCAGAGCGTACGGCTAGGCGCCTTGTATAAGGATACTCGGTCGTCGTTCGGGGTAGCTCCTTTGGATCAATGTCGGTTGGATTCGGTACGTCACTGGTATCCATGTGATTCGCAAAGACATCGAACGAGGGTTCGCCAAACTAGCCGATATGATTATCCGATAAATATGCCCAAGCCTCCATGATTCTCCTTTTGTCATATGCAGCGTGCTGAATCCACGCATGCTTCAAGTCTTCGACCGTTGTGTTTCAAAGAAATTCGCAGGGCGCAGCAGCTGGCGCCGCTGGATTGACGACGTAAAATACAACTGCAGGTCGTCTGCTAGCGACTTTTCCATAAGCTCACACCCGAAAGTTCACGGAACCGTTCCCGTCAAATCATCGATACTGATCCACGGACGAGGCCTTCTCTGTTTGTGGCCGTAAATAACATGTCAGTCTACAACAAGCTGATACCTCGAACGAAATATGCTCCCAGAGGCTCCCTTCTCTCCTGTTACGATGGCAATGGATTTTGAGCTCGGACTTGCGTCATTGGAGCAATCGCGTTGAGCGGAAAGTGCGTCACCGCTTTGCACAAAAGGAACCTATACGCATCGAAATTGCCGGACTTGTTCTCGAGACAGGATTTTCCTTCCAGTACTTGCTTCATCATGGACAACATGGCTTCTTCGGATCCTCTGTAGAATGGAACACGTTGGGCATAATTCTACAGCAGACAGCGTGCTCGCCGAGGGCATCACCCAGAAGAATCATGTTATGGTCGGATATTGTAAAGTGCGTGGAAACGGAGGAGAGCATTTCGGAGAGCCTCCTGTGTCAGTCAGGGGCATCTGCCGAGCGATAAAGCAAGCGTTCACGCGCCACCCGTCGACGCTGGAATTAGAAGATGTGATGGACATATGGAAACGCTTGACCACAGTCACCTGTGACCACTGCAAAGCGTGTACCGAGGCGGAATATTAAGAAGATAGACATGTCGAGCGAGGCTTCGGTCGCAACTTCCGCCTTTGCACGAAATTCATCGACAACGTCCGAAAGTAGTGAAATCAGAGCGTTCACACCGCCGCCAGCTCCCTGCAAATGCTGACGACGGATCTAAAGAAACAGTAGAAACAGGCGCATTCGTAGCCAGAGATCACAAGGACCTAAAGGAAGCAGTCGAAGAAAAAGCTTACAACGGCTGATGTTGATAACAATGTTAAGAGAACCAGTGTTTCATGTGTATGCCCAAGTCAGGTAAGTTGAGCCTTTCCATTTGCTATCGACATTTCGCGTTGCCACTGGATGCATACGCATACGCGGCGCTGTGCAGGTGCCCAACACCGCAGGAGAACTCGAAACGCCGCCCGCATCCAATCGATTTGGGGAAAGCGCCGGCCAATATAAAAGATTGCCTAATTCAAGAAAAAGCATCCAATCGATTCGGGGAGCAACGACGGCCAATGTAAAAGACTGCATAATTCAAGAAAAAGCATCCAATCGATTTGGGGAAAGCGACGGCCAATGTAAAAGACTGCATAATTCAAGAAAAAGCATCCAATCGATTCGGGGAGCAACGCGCACCGGCACCTCATACACAGATCCGCCGCCAGCGATTGATGCCGAGGCGCGTCTTCCGATCCTAGTCAACAGGCTTCCAGGGCTACGCGCTCTGCTACGAGTGCTTTCTCCCTGGGCGGAGCAGAGGTCTGTGTGTGAGCCATTCACGGGAGTAATGGCCCCTGTCCCCCGACCTGGACCGCTGTCGCCGAGTTCTCGGGGGAAGACGAACGCTGCGGGTGAGGAGTGCTCACTGAGTGGCAGCTGCGGACCCGAAGCCTGCACACGTCGGCGAGACGATCGCGTTGCAAAACCGGGACTCTCCGTTTCTTGTCGCTGGTCTGTTTCCACTAGTCCTGGATCAGCGAGCAAAGTCATAGAGGTGGTCGGAGACCGCGCTCAGGCCACCGCGTTGACGAAAGAGTCTCGAAGCGTACTCGGCGGCAGCCCGAGTAGTGGACGGCTCTTGCCGTGCCTCGGCTCCGGCAACGGGGTGCCAGGCCAGAGCACGGCGCTGCCGAAAGGCGCTCCTGCTCGTGGCGCTGGGCGCGAACACCTGGAGCAATCTTTCCTTGACTTTGGGCAGCGGAACGGTGCGGGACCGGTGACTTGCCCCGAGTGCGGATGTACATATGTGGTAGGTGTTGCCGCAGACGAACGCGCGCATACCAGCGAACATCAACTGTTCCTTTATGGGGTTCCAGTGACGCACCCTCGCTTCCTCGACGCTGCGGTCGATTTGGGCAAAGCCCCTGAGCAGCAGTGGCCCGCGTTTGAGCGCATCCCGGGATGGATTGTGCACGTCAGTACGAGCAGAGGCAGAGCAAGCGCTGCGCAACACCAAAACAGATCAGGAAATATCCTGCACGTCCAACAGCCATGGTTTAAGACGCTCTGGAGATTGGCCTGTAAGGATTGGAGTGCTCATGCGGAAGCATCGGAGCCTACGATACCTTTTGGTGCGGAGCTTCCAGAAGCGGTTCCACCAATCTGGATCTTTGTCTATATTGGCAGACAGCGCCGCAATGCCATCGGACTTGTCGTCGCGCGTGCCCTGACGCTACGGGAGCCATTAGACCATGTGCGGCAGGAGGCACCCTGGTGTGGACTCGAGCGTGTCTGGGTCCACACTGCATATCGTCGATGCGGGGTGGCAACCGCTCTCGCGGACACAGCACGAGCACATGTCTGGGCTGCAACAGTGGTTCCGCGCCATCGCTGCGCGTTCACGGAACTGACTACCGCCGGTGATGCATTTGCAGTTGGGTACGTCGGTGGTCGGGATCGACTTCGGTTGTACAAACCTACAAAGCACATATAGTTTCCACGGGCGATATGTGTTGCTACCTTTATCGAGGACGGCTTCTTCTCCGTTTGATGATTTTGTAGAGCGTGCGCGGGGGTCAATGGATGGTGCTATTTTCAGATGCTGCGCTCCTGCAGTTCAGGTCGAGTTTCAGTATCGAGGGACAAGGGGTGCAGTGGAGGCGTCCCGGCATCAAGCGAGCCCTGGTTAGCGCGTGGGAGTCAATGCCCCAGGACGGCGTTCCGTGACGTGTCGCGCGGGTATCCACGGTGATCCTCAGAGATACTCGGCGAAAAAGGTAAAGTGGCGAAATAAAGCCTCGTTCCTATCGCCGTCATGGAGAGTGATTCAGAGCATGCTCTGGGTGTTTTCTGTGTGCAATGGACCCAGGGTAACCTTCATGAATGGGGAAAAGCGGCGCGCGGACCTGGGCCGCACATGCCGATGCAACGCTCGTCTTCGACGCCTCTTGAGTCGCTGCGTAAGGCACTCTAGTGATCTGACTGAGTGCATGACAGATGCATAAAAAATCTTCAAACAATTCAGTGAAAGATATGATGCGGCGTGAAACGCGAGCCTCACAGGTATCGAGCCGTACTTAGCTGCCGTTCATGATCCCAGCATCACGAGCAACATCCAGAGACACGCGGGAATCCCTCCATTGGGCCTTGCACGCTTCCGAAGTAGGACGATGCAGGGTATCCCATTGTACAGCCATCAAATCTTACAGCACTAGACGAGCGAGGTAATCACGCTCCGAGTACTCATCCTTGTCCGCCTTCACGAGAACAATGCCGCTCGATAGCAGTTCAACTAGTCACTGCATCCTGGCCCTGATCCGCATCATCGGATATATCGAGGCCATCAAGCAACTCATCGAGACTCACACTGGGATAGTCGTCAGACTCGTCTGCATCCGTGTCTGCTTCAAGCACCGCATACGCATTCATTCCACGCTGTCCGTCGAAACGATTCGCATTCTGAACATTTCGTCGACTCTGACCTTGTGCTCGTTCAGATGCAGTCCACTTCCGATCCCCAGGATAGCGAATCCCAAGTCGTCCGAGACCATCCTCCACAAACTTGGTGGGATCTTTGTACAGATTCACCGTCGCTCGAAGCTCCGGATCCTGTTCCAGCTCCTGCATAAACTCCTCACGATCGCGCTCCAGAGCGACATCGCGCTGGTCCCGTTGTCGCCCAGTGACGCGAGCGCCTTCTCGCAAGGCATGCCGATGCTCACCAACATCGCCATCATCTTTGGGAAGCTCGCGCAAAGTCCATATCCGCTGCTTGGTGCGATCTCTCTGGGGATAACCTCGCTTCACGAGAACGATTTCCGGCAGTGTCGCTTTCAACGAATCGCTTTGCAGGGATTCGAACAAGTCGCTCTCATTCAGATTGGCCGAAACTAGATCGTAACCGAGCACAAGGTCACCCGCCTTGAGAATGTTTCCAAGGTGTGTGCGAACCAAAAACTGTTGATCATTCACACCCAGGTCTGCAGCACGAGCAACCGTTGCGTCTGCAAGGCGAAATCGCTGGTCCAGGTGCCCGCAGCTAGTCGCCGCTGGATCCCGCTCCACAGGTTCCACATCGAGCACCACAAACGCTGTGAGGCGACGCGCATTCATCAATGCTGTTAAGCCGAGGCGCCAGTAGGTGCCCCCGTCGATATGGTGCTCAAACCCAGTGAGTGGATCAAGCAGACGAATCTGGTTTGTGATCCGATGCACGAGCAGGAGGCTGGAGAGTCCACCCAGTTGCGTCGCAACTCGTGGTGGCAGATACACCAGATCCTCGCGGCAAATTGGTGGTATTTCCGCTGAAAACGTATACTTGTATCGATACACGTTGTTGCTGGGGTCATGCGACACCAGATGATTGCTCTGACGTTGACGAACACAGGCAACGTTATGCAGAAAGCTCAGGAATTTGAGCGCGTGTGAACGATGAACAAAGTAAAAGTCGAGTCCATCCTTCTGCTGTCGAATGCCTAAAACATCCTCGTGAGCGTTGTGCTTCAGAATCAACTGCTCAAGATAGAAGAGCGTTCGCTTGTGGTCTACGCGCTGTCGGAGCTGGACGACGGCTTCCCAAGCCTCGATTTTCGCAGCTTCCCGTTTACAGTCCGCGCACTGCTGGAGTTCCACTACGAACTCAACGATAAACGATTGTTCGAGAATGGTGCGGTTCAGGACTTCGTCCTGTACGGTTAAGCGAAGTCGGATGCGCCGCGAGTGCGGCTCCGTCCATACAAAAGCCGCATCGACAAGGTGCAGCTTCACAAGCCGCTTCAGTCGCTTTAGACAGATTGTCATCAACTCCTTTGATTCAAGATCCGCACGGACCCAAGTTTTCGGTGGAACAAGGTAGCGACCACAGAACTTGCAGTACACCAGCGCACACTGCTTCGGGAAGCCCTGCGTAAGGTCTACCTGACTCCGCAAACAGTGTACGCACATGTTGCTCGGGTTGGCGGTAATTGGCGCCCCGCAGAGACAACATAGAATCGTGACTGTCGATTGGTCCTGAACTGAAGTCGTACCCATGGTACGCGACAAGTTCCAACGACCACGAAAGTCGTCGAACAAAGTCAGAGCAAGCGCCTGGAACGACTTGGCTGCTCCACGTCGCCACAGGCGCCTGCAAGGCAACGCGTTGCGCTGCTGTTAACGCGCTCCTGTTCGGCCAGCCGGTGTCTTCTCCAGCGAACGCGTCCGAAAGAGGTTTCACAGGGGGGAGCGATTGGTTCTCGTGACCTCTAGTCTCCTATTGAGCAAACAACATAACAGCGCTGGCCGGAAGCTGTTTGGGTCACAAGGGATCTGGCCTCTTGATAAGACAAGCTACGCGCGGGAACCTTTTGGGAAGCGTTTGGTTATCAAGGGAACGGACCTCTACGTAAATAAGCTGCGCACGGGAACCTTTTGAGAAGTGTCTATTCTGCAAGGGAACTGGGTACGAGCTCAGCAGTGGGTACGTGGCGGCCTGCTGCATTCTAAAAGCGTCTGAAGGTGGCATGTCGGCGGTACACGACAAACAGCTGCCGGATGTCGGAGCGCCAGACAGGGAGCGTTGCTCGGAACCGGCCACTTTGAGAGTTTCGCAGCCGGAGGTAGTCTCCGAGAAGCAGTCTGCCGGTGAAAAGCGTGAACACGTTGTAGACGTGGCTATGAGCGCTGTGAACGAGGCGCGGAAGCTGGCTAGAATCGAGTTTCGGCGCTCTTTGCAGAGAACACTGGAAGAGCTCGCTGAGGAGGTGCCTATCTTTGGGCGCCTGCTGGCCTTTGAGCGAGCGCTAGACATGCGCGTCGCCAGGGCTCTTCAGCGGCGTGACGAGCGAGCAGCGGCAGCGCTGCTTCTTGAAGCCGCTGACCGAGGCGGCCAGCTGGAGCAGGCAAGGCTGCCGGGGAACGCTCCGGCTGCTTCGAACAGTGGCTTGGCGTTCCCGTCTGTAGCGCAGTATCCTCGGAGAAGGTGTACCTTTCGTCTTTTTGTCTACAATACTTTTGAGGGCCAGGAGCCAGCGACGGGCGATGGAGCAGAAGAACGCACCCCCAGCTGGGTGCTTCGTATCCACGGCCACGTTCTCAACGGACCGCAGGTTGCAGAGCTCGCGTTCACTTCAGTCTTTGAGCGAGTTGTGATTGCAGTAGACCCAGATAACCATTTTCAGCAGGCTGAAACGATCGAATGGAGGCAGTCGCTGGTACCTGGCTCGCAGGTCCTCGCTGGCTCTAGATTAGAGAGCGCTTTCCCCAACGCGGATGCGCCGAGCGCTGGACCTGAGGCGGCACAAGCTGCCTGCAACCAAGGCCAACCGCGTCCTGGGCAGCGCACTGAAGCTCAACACCCAGCAGCAGCAGCAGCAGCAGCAGCAGCAGCAACCGCTGCGGACGACTCCATAGCAGATGGGATCGAACTGCGCCGCTGCGGACAGCAGCCGGTTCCAGTAACGATTCTGCTGTACCTGCGACGTTATCCACCAGTCTATCAGTTGTCGCCGGAGCTTGTGGCGCTTTTAGGGGTTGAGCAAGACACGCTCGCCGGAGTACTAACGACGTTCTGGCATTATATCCGGCGCCAGGGTTTGATGCACCCGGAGCGGCCGGGATTTGTTTTGCTGAATGAAGAACTGAGGCGCATTTTCGGATGGAGCAAACACGAGCCCACCTCTGCGCATGAGTCACACCAGGAGAACGAGCGCTCCCCGAATCTACCTAGACCCGAACGAACTGAGGAGCCTATCGACGACGCGTTCGAGGACTCGGTGCCGATGATGCCGCTTCACGTCATTGGAGAGCGTTTGCGCGAGCATTTGGGGCCTGCGCCTCCCCTTGAGCTGCACTACACGATTCAGTTTGATTCACCAGTCGAGCATGATTGCTACGATATCGAAATCGAATGGCCAGATGCCTTGCCGATGGACGTCTGCACCGAGCGAACTGGAGCGGAGATCGCATCTTCCGGGCATGTTTCGGAAAAGAATGCAACAGCGAAACCTCTTTCAGCACCGGGTTCAGCGGGTCTCGTCGGCAGCGAGCGACCATCCGAAGATACCGACAAATCGGGGGACCAACGCGCTCCGCTGCACTTTGGAAGATGTTCGCTATATGCAGGAAGCATTGAAATCCAGAAACTGCAGCAGCAATTCGAAGAGACGCTCGAACGCATCCATGCTGCGTATTTACGACGTGATTTTTATAGGAGTTTCGCCAAGGCCCCCGCAGCGTTCCTGCGTGACCTCATTGTCAGCCAGGCACGGGACGCTCGCCTCGTTCGAGGCCAGTCGGGCCGAACCATCGAAGAAGAGCGTCGTTCAGGGCTGTACTACCAGCAGTGGCTCCACGAGGCGATTCCACGGTACCTGTGGCGAACGTTGCGCTCGCGGGAGCACCAGCATCGCCAAGTCCAATACGCGGCAAGCGAGGCGACCAAAGCAGCATCTCCATCGGCATCTCCAACAACCTAAACCTTTAAAGGTAAGAAGCGAGCCAACGAAAGCCCTCTGCATACCCCATGCGACGAACAACACTACACATGAAGATCTCCAGAGGCCGCACGTCCTTGGCGCCTCGGGCGTTCATTCCGCGCGGGGCGCCCGCTTTGCCGGTCGTCAGGTGGTGCAGACCCAACGCCGTCCGCAGCTCTTCTTCACTTGCTGCATACGGTATATCGATTTTGTTCCCGAGAATCAGAAACGGCACATCGCTGAGCTGTTCGTCGGCGAGGAGGCGATCGAGTTCAGCCTTGCTCTCGGGGAAACGCTCTCGGTCGTTCGCGTCGACTATGTAAACGATCGCATCAACGTTTGTATAGTAGTTTCGCCAGATCTGGCGTGCTACTTCATGACCACCAAGGTCAAATGCGCGAAACCGCACGTTTCCCAATATGACCTCCTCTGAAGTGGCGTGTTGTGTCGGAACGTGTTGCGCTAGCCGGTCGTCTTTCAAGACGTGCATCAGCGTCGTCTTCCCGGCGTTGTCTAAGCCAAGGAAAAGTATCTTAGCATTCTTGTAGTAGAGCCCGAGGTAACTCAGCAAGTTCCACAGCCAATCGAACATGTTTACACGCACCACCAGCGACGAGGTCTTTCGAACCTCCGCGTCTCCAAGCGGGTCACACGAATTCGTACACGCGCTGGCACTGTGAAGGCAGACAGACTGCAGTCTGCAGTGCGCGATGCGCTGACGCGCGACGCAGGACGAGCGTGCCGGCGCGCAGTATGGAGCGGTACCTGAAACTGCCTCTTTATGGACATTGCGAACGTCATTCGAGACAGCGCTCTGTGTTTCGATGCTTTCTGTTGTCCATGTCGATCGTTGACCATGAGAGCATGTGGTTTGTTCGGTATCCCATTAAGCTCTACATAGGTGCATGCATGCGAACACGGAGGCGTGGCAAGCAATCTTTTCGCGAAGCATCTCATGAGGTGCACACACTGAAACACACGGAGCAGTGATCGAGCATATTCGATCAACGGATCGATGATGCACACAAACACCCACACACACACACACACTCACTCACGCAAACACACACTGATCCAGGATCCATGATTGCGCGTCGGTTATCCGTGCGTCTGTGAGCGAGGCTTTTTCATGAAGCGCTACGCATCGAGTTTCTCACAGCCACACTCATACAATCCGCCGAAGATAATGTTTCGTTTCGATGATTCTCCAGGTGCAGCGTCTGTCGTGCGTACAGCGGTGCTCAAGTGCGTGCGCTGAAGTACGCGGCTGCGCAGCGCAACGAACGCTGCGTTCGGGGGTGGCGCGTTGCGTCGCATCCCTGGTGCGCTGCGGCAGCATCATTGCTGGCGGCACGGGCATTCAGTTGTGGCGCTCTCAGATGATCTGAATGGAAATACAGTTTCTTTTGATGCTGAGCGGCCTCGGGCGTTTCCATGGTACGGATGCTATATAGAATGCGCTGTGCCCTAGACTGAGGGCTTCATCCAGAGATTTCGGCGTCTCGCTAGACGATCGGGGTGCGCGTGCGGTGCGAAGCTGCAGCTTCTGTGCGTTTTACGCTTTGGCATTGCTCGTCTCAGGTGCGAAGGTGATGTTGCAGCGTAGGCATATTGGGAGGCTCGGAAATCCTCGCATAGGGCTATGTCTCTCCCAATTCGCTGGGAACAGCGCCTGCATGCTCAACGGAAAGTCCGTGCGCTGCGCTCAGCACGGAACAGAGCGTCGCCGTACTTCCTGACACGCGAGAATTTTGTGGCCTGCACTCGAAATCCGGGTCGCGTGCAACGGCTCATGACCAGCAGGTGCTCGACGCTGTATCCAGTATGCACAGTACCTGCACTAGGAGGTCATGGATAAATATGGTACGCTTGTTTTGCCAACTATTTAGAGAAGAACATGCGATACAACACCGATGGGTTCGAGCGACGGCCGCACGCGGCGAACCCTAGCTCGGGTCCAGTGACGCCCCAGAGTCGTTCTCGAAAAGGCCAGCATGGAAGAATGCTATGCTGTGCGCCCGAAGGAAGCAGCGCGTTTGCCAGACGAGTCTGCGTATGCTGCGCAACGAGGCTTCGCGGCGGAGACCACGTCGCGGTATCTGTCCGCTCCATAAATAAGAGGTTTCCGCAATAAATCAGAGTGTAGAGTTCAAGTCGAGCGGAGGATAGACTTCAGCGAACGTCGCGTCATGATGCGGAGCGCAAACCGATACTCCCGCATGCATATGCCGCATGGGTATCAGCTCGCTACCAGAGCAGCCATATAGCGATGCTTTTGAGGGCGGCGCCTAACCGTCCATCCCCGCTAGGTAAAACGCGGCAGCGGCATATCGAACGCCACAGCAAGCGCCAATGCTAGGTTCGGCGCCTAGGTTCTCGCTTGATCAAACCGCTATGACTAACCGAAACGCTGATAAGGAGCGTGTCCAGCGCGACATCATTAGCGGCGGACCGATAGTCGCTTGCCGGGCAGTCGTCGATGCCATCCATCGATGCGGTACGAAACACAGAAGCGAGCAGACATCTTTCATGACTGACCACCTCGACCCATATAGTCCATATTAGTGTGATTTGGTACTAATTTACACAGTGACGTGCGGAGATCCGCGGACGACAGCACCGCGGCGCGTGACACAGCCGGCCGCCGTGCCGCGTCGTCGTCTCCGCCTGCGCCACTTTTTGCAGAGCCTCATCGCCGTCGACGGTGGCTGCAGTTTCGCTTAGCATAGAGCGTTTTCGGGGCGCGTTGTTCAGCTACACAGACATACGCTGCTACTTGGGCACTGCTGCACCAGCTGGAGGATCTGGCTGCATAGTGGGCAGCGTTTTGAAGAGGACTGGATCCCAACAGGAACTCGCGCGTAAGCTTTGCGTCGTTCTACGCTAAACCATGACGTTGCTGGAGAGCGACTTGTTGCACCCACCGAAGGAGTCGGAGGCGCGGAAGCACAAACTCAAGCGACTCGTGCAGTCGCCGAACTCCTATTTTATGGACGTGAAGTGTCAGGGATGTCTTGCGATCACAACCATCTTTTCACACGCCCAAACTGTGGTTGTGTGCGGGAGCTGCGCGACCGTGCTGTGTCAACCGACCGGCGGAAAAGTACGACTCTCCCAGGGTTGCTCGTTCCGCAGAAAAGTAGATTAGAGGTTTGTTGAACCAATTGCTCCAATGGGCACGTTGATGTAAAGGTTGAAGCAGCTTCTCTCTTTTATGACGAGCTAATCAATCACGTGCAGAGGAATGGATCGGCTTTCTTGGCCTTCCCAGGGCTTCCACTGCGCCATACACTCTATGAGGTCCAGCTCGTCATACGCCGTGGCGAGCAGTTCCTCCACCAGGCCCGCGCCGATCTTGTCTTCCAGCGCTTTCCGATCGTCCAAGTGTGCTTCAGTGACCTCCAAGCGGTACCGAGTCAAAAGCTCGATGTTTCTGCGGTAGGCAGACTCGGGGGCCAACGTTTGGACGCGCTCCAAGATCGTGCGGTACGCAGCACGGAGTTTCGCTGTCGCGTCAGGGTCCGGCCGAAGTCCTGCGGGGTAACCCACTGGGTGCGGCTGACTCCAGTCTATTTCGCCGCTGCTCAAGTACACCCTTGCTCTGTCCCGGGTTTGCCCGTTCCCCGTATCGTTGCACAGCGTTCGGCGAAAGAGGAGAGCGCTAGCGACGGCTCCCGTCTCGCTCGCCAGCACCGGGATGCGGGCAGAAGCCAGCTCTGACCAGTAAAGCGGGGCAAATGATCTCTTGAGCGTTTTCCACGGCGGAAACGCCCGAAAAATCCGCATCCGAAAGCTCCTGGCCAACGAACACGGGTACCGTAACAGCGAGAACCGCGCAGGCGTTGCTTGCCGAAAGGGCCAGATCAAAACGAGAGCGCTGAAAACTGCGCACTCCATATCTTTCGATCGATTTTCCGGAGCTTTCATGAGATATACAGCCTCGACATTCCAAGTGCGACAATGAGTGATTACGGATTCATGCACAATTTTAGGATGCATGGTCTTTTTTTTCTGAGGTGACTCGTTCGATGCTTTGCCGTCCGAGTTTTTACCATCACCGGAATCGAGGTGATTCGCAGCGCCAGCGATCGGTGATTCGTTAAATAACCGATACCATCACCGGGTTCATACGTACACGCCCTCATGCTCCTCGTTTCCTTGCGTGCAGTGTGCTCAAATCAAGCATTTTTCTAGATTTCGATCTTTCAGTTTTAAGGCAGCTCGTGGGTTCAGCAACTGATGTCGCCTCATGAACGTTGAACAAACCTGACGTCATCCCTTGACGAGTTCCGCACGGGCTCATGCCGAAACTTCGCTGAACTTTTCATGTGAAATAATCGATTCCGTTCGAGCGACAAGTCCTCCTCTCTTGTGGAAATCTATGAAACGGCATTCAGCGCAAGCATGGAACCCTTCACGGGATATGCTCCCAGGGGTGACCGTCTCTTCTATTTGCGAGGCAATGGTTTCGAACTCTGACTTTAATCATCACGGAGATCGCTCGCAAAGGAGAACGCGTCATCGGTTCGCTGGAAAGAAGCGCTCACGGATCGGAATATCTCCACTTGATCTTCAGCATGGATTTTGCTTCCGGTACTTGCTCCATCATCGACAATATCGCGTTCCACAAATCGTCTATCGAATAGAACAGTGTGCGCTTGCGTGTGCAGTGGACAGCGCACTCTCTGAGAAGATCATTCCGAAAAGCCCGCGATCACAGGACGCAGAATCGGGCGCGGAAACGAAGGAGAGCATACAGGAAAGCCTCCCGTACCCGTCAATAGCATGTACTGAGCGATGAACGACGCGTTCTCGAAGAATAGCGCAGCGCTCGAACGAGGAACTGTGGTGGACATGTACGAACACCTGACCACTACAAAGTATCACCGCGGCGAGGGACGCATTTGGGCTGTATCCAGAGAAGACCAACCTGGCGAGCGAAGTTTACACCACAATGCCTGCCTGTGCATAAAATGCGGTGACAACAGCCGAATGCAGCGAAATCTGGACTTGAACGCAGCCATTAACGTCGTTTGACCGCTGACAATGAAGCTGCAGTGACAGGAATGACCGGTGCCCTTAAAGTCGTAGATAAGAGAGAGGAGAGGGAAGCAGTCGGAGAATAATCCCGAAAAAGGCTCGTGTTGATATTCGTGGAAAGAGAACCCAACTTTATCATGCCCGCCCGAGTTGCGTTCGTATACCCATCCCATTTTACTCGTAGATGGGTACAGAAGCATCCGATTTGGAGAACAAGACCTTGTGTGCCGCAACATATTCATTCCACGTCAGTGGACACACACAAAGAGGCATTTCTGCGCATTTTTCGATTCGAAGATGCGCGTCCTCGCAAACATTTGCAACAGTCTATTGTAAAGCGTACATAGCCTCAGCTCGCTGGCTAGCTCCACAGTAAAAGTGTCGGCGCATGGACGCTACTCTGAATGAAGCCACGTATACAGTTGGCTGGTTCGAGTTCCGCAGCAGCAGCAGCAGCAGCTGCTGCTGCTACTGCAGGATGCCGCATGGCACGGCTATAATCTGGGCTTGTATCGATGCCAGATGCGAACGATTCTGGACACGCCAGGAGGCGAATCGCACGCGTACCTGCAACTCGCACGCCTAAACTGGCACCGGATATCGTTCGTCCGCTTTGCCTTTGCAACGTAACGTATCGTCGAGCGTCGTCTTGAAACACATGGATGCTTCATTCAAAACCGGACCAGTCCGTCATAGAGGTGACTCAACGGAACGCCCGCAATTCCCGCCAAGAAGCAAGCCTCTGCTGTCTTGAGAGGCGCGTTTGAAGTACGAAGTAGGCAACTATCAGCCGACCGCAGATATGCGGCACGTGCATGCCACGCAAGTCGCAGAGCACAGACGACAGCGTTCAGCTCCATCGAATGGCGTCAAGTCGACTGCCACGGAACCTAGGAGCCATCGAAAGCGTCAGATGATCTGGTGTGATTCCGGTTCCGGGAGCGTCGCCATATCACCAACCACCGACTGCGACATGTATGTATGGACGCTGCGGTGATACGCGCGCTCGCCAGAGAGCATCCCGCGTTACAGGGACACGGTGTGTACGGTGTTCGTGGGGCCGCGGTCGTCGAGGCCGCCTTTCGCCAACCCTCATTCGTAACAGAGACTGATCTGCTCGAAAAACAGCGGCGAGCCTAGTGGAGATTCGCAGGGTATTTTTTTCGTTGAAACTGTCATGTGCGGTAAGAGGTACCGAGCAGCCCTGTTTAACCGAAATTCTACGATGCAAGCTTCACGATCTTCATGGTGCTCGGGGTGCTGCTCTGGCGGTCGTTCCAGAACGACCAATACAAGCGGTACCTCGTTACGACCGGCTACCGCGATGGCTGCCTCCGTAAAGCGTGGCTGCACACAGAGAAGGCCCAAAACACCTGCGAGACCCGTCTTGTTCACCGAGTGTCCTTCAAGCTCGCGTTTCCAGTTGCGCACGGCACCCTCGAACTCACGCACCACGGACGGTCCTACTGCGCGTTTCAACTGTTTACACTGCACGGCGAGCGCAAGCCGCCGCAGTGCGACGTTCGCCGTTCCCGACTGCTGAAGTTGCACGCACCACGTCCCAAGAGCGTCGATGCCGCCGTCATAGGACCCACCAGTAAGCGACAAGCTCAACGTCGGTCCCAGAAGGTTCTTCAGACGCCTTACTACAAGCAGCTCAAACGCGCGCCCAGTCATGATTTGTATGCTGAGCTGCGCGTACAGGTGCCACCCCGCACGCACAACTGGGCGTTCAGCGACTAACGACGCGTTGCGTTCGTGATACGGAGGCCTACAGACGACACGATGAGCACGTGATCAGTTCCGGAGCAGCGCGCACCGCTCGTTTGTGCGCTTGTACGCTCCACAGGTCCAGCATCACGCGTCTCGTCCACAGTGAGAATCAACCACGTCGGACGCCATGGGCAGAAGCTGGATACAGAAGTCGCTGTTGCTGCTGCTTCTGGGACAGCACCGCGTTCGGCCCTGTTGCTACCTGCTTCTTACACCAGAGTCGCTGTAGGTACGTCCTTAAAGTCCAGCAAAATCCCTTTTATACACTTTCTTCTAAAATGACGCATGTGGCAAACGCTGCGCATTTTTTTTGAAAGCCTGCCTCCTCCACGCGCTGCGCTATCATCTGCACCGCAAGCCGCCATGGAACCCCCGGCGGAAGCAGACCCCCGGAAACTGTCCGAGAAACAGCAAGAGTTCGAGTCTCTTCAGCAAGTTCGCAACTACTCGGCCCAACTGGTGGAGAATTTATCTACTTTACACGATAAGTTAGAACGCGACATGCTGCTACTTGAACAAGCCGTTCGTATGTTCACGACACCAAGCGTGTCCAAAGATGCACCAACGAGGCAAACCAAGGGCAGATAAAGCAACTTGGTGATTTCTTTGATAGTCGTGATGACGTCTCGACCGAAAGTTCAGCTTGGATTCCGTTTCGTACTGCTCAGTGCTGTGAGAGAGCAGCGCGGAACACCGGCACGACGTGTCAGAGCTACCGCCTACCTGCTTTTCAGGAACGATTCACCCTCGATTCCAAGCATTGAAGACGCAGAACGCTTGGAACCGCAGCGACATATGCACCGTGTATCCGGCGGTAAAGGCCGGCGGCTGTTAAAAGTCTCCATATCTGCGGCTATGCGCGTGAATGTTTTCGTGTAGCCAACTCGATGCAAACGCTCCAAGCCTTGGGCTTTGTGCGCCGCCCGCCTCCATCACAAGCCCACACCTTCCACAGTCGCATCTCGCGCTAGAAAGCCCGAAACTTCATGAAAGGACTACGGTCGCGCTTCGTCGTCTGTACCGTGACGTGCGCTTGCGCATCTGCGGCTCGCCATGTATGGGTTTTTTCGATGACAAAACGTTTAGATTGACCATGGATCCCAGAATTCGGGATGGATAATGGCTTTCGAGGAGAGCCTCCATGATGAAGCACCTATCTTCAAGCTCCATTACCCATACCTCCTCTCGGATATACTGGTCGCTTCGTATGTTCTATAGTGCACCGAGTGCCTGTTTTGAGCACCCGCCTTGACGCTTATACCGCTAAAGCAGATGCCGCACGGAGACAGAACGGCTTTGCCATACCACTGAGGGCGTCGGCTCGAGCGGAGGCGCCATGTACGTGTGCTGCACCTTCACGCGACACCATGCGTAAACCACGACGCTGGCATAGCGGAACCCAGCGTCTCATGATCCACGCTTCTCCCGCTCGCTTCTGCTGACGTTGCCTCTGGTCGACGTTTCCGTCGACGCGTTCAGGGGCCATTTGGTAAGGCGCATCGTACGCGAGGGCAGTACCCGAACGAGCTCCGCCCGACGCTTCATGCCCGCTGGGATCGCTAACGCTCGCTCTTCAATATCTCGCGTTACCAGTTCAATCAATTCATGTTTCTTTGGCTTCTTGCCGCCTATGACTTTGCCCAGACGTAACGCTCTTCGCTCTGCACGACACTGTTGTATAAGCTGGTCCATTTCTTTCATCCGCTCAGCGATGAGCGCCTGACGAAACGCTCTCTCTCTTTCCCATTTGTGGCCTTTGCGAAGGTAACGGAGATACATCTCCGCACCAATTTCCTCTAAAGTAGCGACAGATACCGTTTTCGTTCGCGATGACGGCTCCGACTTCGCCAGCGACTCGGTGTGGATCACGACTCCAAGTTTCTTCCGCGGGATGTCGAAGGGCCACGGAACGCCGCGAAGTAGACACTGACGCCGCAGGTATGCTCGCTGTCTCGCGGTGACTTTTGGCGGACGCCAGACAACCCGGGTGTTGCTCGTTAGGGCGTCAGTCAGACCACCGACTCGCAACGAGTCCGGCTGCGCAGAATCGTCCAGCAACCGAGCTTGACGCCATAGCGCTTCCCGCTCTGTCAGTGGTCGTTCTATCACCTGAGGAAGCATACCCGGCGGCAAGCGCTTTTTTGCCGCCTCAACCGCTTTCACGTTCACTGGCAGCAGTCGGCGGCTGGCATGCGGATGACTCGCAGGCAGCGTTGTGAGCGCAAACAGTTTCCCTGCGACAACGTCCGCACTGCCGGGCTCCTTCACACCGGCAGCACTTGAGCGTGCTCTCCGGACCAGCAGTCCCCAGACTCGCCCCACGCCTCCCAACATGAAACTGAGGGCGACTCGCGAGAGTCTGGCGTGGTTTAAGCAGCTGATAGAGAGGCGGAGCGCTGCTTGCTGTAGAGGCGACGCCCGGTGCGCTCGACGGTCGCAGGGCGACGCATCCATCATACGCAGCTGGGATAGCGGCTTTGGAACGCTGAGATACGTTGACGTTGCAGTTGCGACGACACCTTGAGCCTCATCCTGGCACGATGTGTAACGTTCTCTTGTTATGAAGAGAGGTCCGAGCATGTTCGTTGGAGCCGTTTTCGGACCGGCGCCGTGTCGTGTCGGTGGACGGTGCAGCTGGAGTCCGCGATTTAGCCGGGAAGCACAGGAAGTGCAGTTCCCGTGTAGTTTTTCGTCTGGAGTAGCAAAGTGTAGTCCAAACTCATCGTATTACTCAAAAACGGCTGAAAAAAGTGCACTTTGGAGGAATGACGCACAGCAACGTGCTTTTGCACGCTGTCTCGCGGACGCCGAACGTCGCAGCATCGCTCCTAGGGTGCGGCGCCAAGCGCGGAGGCCGCGGTTACGAGTGCTGGCGTCGCCCTCGGAGGACCTCTCTCTGGCGTCTGCTGCACTGGAAAGCGTCTTATCCTGGTGTCGAAGGGACGCGCGGGATGCCCTACGGGCGGCACTCGCGGTCACGCTGCCGTCGCTGGCGCCGCTATCAGCGAAGGCGGCAACAGCGTGCCCGCAAACGCCGGAGTTGCACCAGGGACAAAGGCAAGCACTGAGCAGCGGTGTAGTAGGCTCGACTCAGGATTCTTTAGATTCCGAAAGACGCTTCATAGCGCCATTGGAGAAGGTTTTTATGCAGGAACCAGTCCCGTCGCAAATTGAGTTATCGATTTACCTCTGCACCGACGCGCACATCCAGCTCTTGAACAAGCACTATCGCTCCGTGGACGCACCGACAGATGTGCTGAGCTTTCCGCAACAACAACTCCGGATACTTGGCGATGTTGTGATTTCGTTAGACACTGCGCAACGGCAGGCGGGCGGACGCTTGCGCGATGAGCTACGAACCCTGCTGCTTCATGGCATTCTACACCTACTGGGATTCGATCACGAAATCGATGAACAGCATCATATCCTTTTTGCGCAAGCAGAGGAACGGATCACGCAAATGCTCGAGTGGCGTGGCAGGGGCCTCATTGCGATGATCAGCGAACGCGACGACCACGAATCGCACGACGGCCCCTGATGATGATGATGATGATGATGAAGGAAGCGCTGATCAACGTTGCGGTTAGAGACGCTACAGACGACGATGCACGCTGGCTACGGACTGGTAACGCCAGCGTACAAGGATATGGAGAAGGTGGCCGGTAGCGTCGAGTTGATGCAAAGATCGAATTTACGGCACCGGTTACCAAGCTGCAGACAGAACTCATCCGGTCGACAGGCGCCCGCTGTGTGGACGCCTGCTCGGCTGTGGCGAGGCCGTCGTTTCGCCTTACGACGTTCGCTGCATTCTCAGCGCGGGGATTTTCGCTCAAGCTATCCGGACTCGGTTCTGTTGGAGCATCCTGCACTCGGACTAGAACATGGCTGCGTTCGTGAAAGCAGCGTGAGGTTGCAGGGCCCCGCGACCCGCTGACCTTCGCGCATCCGACCGACGTTGGTCATATCAGGCGATGTTGCACCCCGCAACTTGTTTCGGGGTAGTGTCGGGAAACACTTGACGCCGGCATGCCCAGCACTGTTGCATGCGATTCGGGTCGGGATGCGAGGAGAGCTCTTGTGGCGACTTATCCAGTAATCGCAACAGACCGGATCATTTAGGCCATATAAACGTAATGATGACGTCGACCGTTGCACAGGGTCATCTGCTCGGGCCTGGATCATGTCGCTCTGCATCGGCAGAATTTCTGCCTCGATCCGCACAACCGATCCAGAGGTATCTGCACCGCGGTACTGCGTCCTCGATGGATTGCCCCGTGGGCTGCGTCGACCTGAGCGCTCGTCCTCCGAGGCGTTTGCAGATTACAGGACATATCAAGCGATTCGCATTTGTGCAGTTCACGTTCGTGGGACGAGAACGCAGGCACTGCATGTACAGACAGATGCACACAAAGCGTATCGCTCCCGTTATGGTACCTGGAATGATGCGGTGCCTGACAGAGCCCAGGCCCGCAAAGATCGAAATCGCTGTGCGGACGTTATTTTTCATCATCATCATCATCATCATCAATGCGGCATGCGTCACGTCGCTGCCCCGGATCTGCGAGCACGCCATCCCCGAATCCACCAGCTTCTTCTGGGTGCGAGACCCCGATTCTACTGCTTACGCAATGCGGAGCATTCACGCCTATCAAATCGCCATCGCCGCCGCGATCAACAGGAGAAGTGCTGCTCCTGTCCCTCCGGTGTGCTAAGCGCGATGAACTCAGCCATTAGCATCCTGTTCAATGCGAAGCGCTACCATCGCCTGGTTTGCTTCTGTGTCTCCCGTCGATTGCAGCAATCGGCGTCGCTTGCGGTAGTACCAGAGCCCGAACCAGAGCGCAACACTTGTGACCAGGAGTGGAACCATAATGAACAAAAGGACATTTGCGTGCTTCCGTATAAAGATGCCTATACTGCCGAAGAGCGTCGTTTCGCTGCGGTGTCCGCTTGGCGCGGATGATCGAGGTTCGTCTTGATCGCTCGTTGACCCGGAGCCCGTCGGGTGTGTGGTCGTGAAAGGGATGCATCCGCGAGCCGACTGAAACCCTATCCGTTTGTGTGCTCGATCATACACAGTGAAAAAGTTGCGCAGCCACACGAGACCTAATATCGCTTCGACACCATAGCTGGGCCCGAGGGACGGCTCCTCCGCGATCCCCATGCAGTAAAATGTTGGTTCTGGTGGATTATCTACCCGAACGAAATACTGTAGCGGAGTCAGCGTCAAGTTCCCAGCGCCAGCTAGCGTGAATGTTAGGTTGGGAAACTGTCGGACTTCCTCTGGAGAATACGATGCGCACGCAGCATGATCCAGTATACTCGGTTCTTGGGCATTATCCGGACACACATACGGAATATGGCAGTAGTGCGCACGAAGGTAGTCTCGGAACGCCGCAAACGCTCCTGTTGAAAGGGCGATGAGCGTCGTGCCCGAGTCCACGAATGCGCTGTGCCGATTGGCAATGCCCGCATCGTGTCCATCGATATACACATGCTCTAGCTCTATATCATAAAAAAGATGGTGCACAATTGGCGTCCACCGGATCTCCATCGGATCCATACGAGAATCCATAGCGCCAAGTACAAGACGCCCTTGCTCGTCGCTCACACAGAGACTGAACACATCTTCAGGGACGAGTCGGTGCTGCAAGAGCGTTTCGAAAAACGGTAGCGTGCACAGCGGGTTGCATGACAGCCCCGGATACGCCAGGCCGAGCATCCCTTCAATGCCGCTGCCGAATACATCGGGACTGCGTCCCTGCGCTGACTCGATACCACCGAATACCATGGGCGCCGCACGGCCCGCTGCACCGACCATTCCCGCAACATAGCGGCCGTTGAAAGCAGTACCGTCCCCGTAACGGATCTGATAGATGCAATGTCCACGTCCGTCACAGATACCATGCTGATCAGGTTCACAGGAAAAGGTCTCGGGCGGATCGCCCAGCGGCGCTGTGCGGCTTCCGCAGTGCAGCGTGCGATCCTCGTCGACTTGCAGCCGCCGCTTGCCCGCCGGGCAAGCATCGCACACGCTCGTGATAACTGCTAACGAGGACGAGCCGGTATCCACTGAAAGGGTGTACGGGGATCCATCAATTTCGATTGTTGTTGCATACATACCGATGTGTACGAGTGAGCCATAGAGAGGCAGTTCTATTGGCGAGATCTGGGCATGGAGGGCGGCGTTCCCGTTGGGTTCTAGTGCAAGCGGCCGCGACTTGGTGATCGGGACACGATAACTGCTGTTCCGTAATTGAAACAACGTTCGCACGTGCATGTGTTGAGCATGAGTAGAAGCACTCTGTCCGCGGATCGTATCCCAGGTCAAAGCTCGTCGCTGTACGCGTTTCAGCGCGCACACGCGCTTTATGCGGTAAGCGCCTCTGCTGCCGATCAGGGCCCCGAGGAAAAACAGCGTTAGCACGAACCCCAGCCATGCTGCGCTTGTTCGAATCGTTCGACGCCGCAACTCAGAAGCTCTGTGCATCGAAAGAAAAAAAGTGCGGCACGAGTGCGAGGTCCCTCGACACACTCCACTCTGGTGTTTCGTGCGGCCTGCGTCTGGACGCTGTACGCCACACTGCACTCGATTTGTGCGCTGCGCGATGGGTACAACGCGAGTCCCTGAGAACATGTAGATCTCTAGACAAATTTGGAAATAGCCCTTGGACGACACAAATCGATGCGTGCGTGCGTTCTGATGGCAAGCACGCTTACCAACGGGACTTACACTTGCCACGTGCAGGTAGCCAGAAAGATGGGAGTGGCATTTCGGGGCGGATAAACGCCTGCACTCGACCACTAGTCTTTTCGTTGTTAGCGACTGCACTCGCCTAGCTGAATGACTGTGATTGGTCTCATCGACCGTTCACCAGAAAACTTGCAAGCAGCTGCAGACAACAGGCGGCACCCTGCGTACTTGCACCGAGCGACAGCATCGCTGGATCGAGGTCGCTTCGCTTTATGAGAACAAAACTGCTCCGGATCTGGTGCAGCATAGAAATGCATCTAGAGGAACGGCAATCTCCGTCCTTGTTCCTATTCGCATATGCGGATGGAGGAAAATCTGGGTCGATGCATCGGCTTTTCATCATACGAGAGCGTCGACGCATGCCTATGAATAAACTGTCTCCCTAGAGACCGTCTCTGCATTCGGCGTGGATACGCATGCAGCACAAGCCCAACGAGTAACGGAGATTCACGATGCCCATGCAGTATCCGCGGTTTTCCAGCTTCACCGCTCGCCCCCCGGACGCAAGCACTAGCGTTGGTCACGTTCAGGCACGCATGATGCACAGCGAGTAGCGCGTGTACTGAACTGCCATATATCCATCGTTGTTCAATACGTGCAATTGCGTCTGCAACGATGCACACAATCCGCGATCCATTGGGTAAAGTCGCGAGCTTCCAGTAAGGTTTCAATGAAATATGGCATGCGCCATCGCCAGCTGCCCTCTTCATAACTGCGACCTGGATAATTGATTTGATCCTTCCGGGGATCAGCGCTTCGGAGAGAACGCCAACAATCCGTGTAGTCCTGCAGCGGGAGAATAGTCCACATCGATCCCGCGCCGAGATGCTGCTCCACAATCTTCTGACTCATCCATTCGGTGCAGTCCCAGGGCGGGGAACCGCCCTGTTCACCAAAGAATGACCAAAACATTTCGTGCGCTCGACCCCGATCCTCTTGCCACCACGCGCGCACCGTACTGCAATCGTGGCAGCTTGTCGAAGCTACGGTAAGGTACGTGTAGGCAGCTGGGGCGCCAAACTTGCCGATACCAGGCCAGCGTTGGATACGCAGGCCCAATATCCCGAGCTCTTCGAGAACCGCATAGACCTCGGGTGGCACCATGCCGAGGTCCTCGGCGCAAATCATCATATTCGCCGAGGACTGGAGCGCGCGCAGGTTTCGCAGCCCACACGCACGCCAGTTCTGCCGGCGAAAGAAGTACTGCTCCCAGACTTGATCTAGGAGTTCCTTGTTCGCAAAGCGCTGATACGACGGCGTCGATTTCATATGGCAGGTCGGAAAGAAGGCATCGGGACCGGCACCATCGTCGTGAATGAGACACTGGTTCGCTATCAGCGACTGAAGAACTCGAAAGGTGCGCAAACGTGCCTGCTGCTCCGCAGCCGGTAGCGCGTGCCAAGCGGTGCGATCCTCGCCCGCGATGAGCAGATAGCGCGCGATGGCATCGTCCGTAGCGAGGTGCTTTTTGAAGGTCAACACATGGCCGCCTTCGTGTACATCGAAGAACGTGTCCACGATCCGCTGCGATTCGGCGCCGAAACGCTCATCGATCAACCAGCGACGCAGATGCGGTGTGCACAAGCGGTAATATTCCGAGAGGATCGACCTGATCTCGTGCCGGTGTATGGGACTGGATGGTTCAAAACGCCCCAAGAGCCCCGAATAATTGTGACACGGAATGGACCAGGCTCGAAACAGACCGAGCACGTGGTCGATACGGAAAGCCTGAAAATACTGTGACATGTGTTGCAGGCGCTGGCGCCACCATCGGTAACCATCACGCTCCATCTCATCCCAACGATACACTGGAAAGTCCCAGTTCTGCGCGGATGACATATCGAGCGCTGGAGCTCCGATCGAGCGATCCATACGGAAATACTCCGGATGTTGCCAGGTGTCCGCCGAGTCCCGAGTTACACCGATCGGAAGATCGCCCTTAAGGATAACTCCACGCATCTTGGCGTAGTCCGAGACACTTTTGAGTTGAAGATGCAGGTGATACTGAATGAAATAAATCAGCTGGACGCGATCATATGCAGGCGAAGACGGACTGGTCAGCGCAGCCACGAGGGACTGGTCGTTGCCGCGCTCGGGCCACTTATCGGACGGGAGCCGCTTCATGCCTCCAGCGGGTGCGTGCTTCTCCCGAAGAACCTTGTAGAGCGCATACGAGGTCAACCAGCTAGTGTTTTCTTTGAACCATACGTCAAAGTCTGGGTTCTGTAAACAGGCGCTACCACCGCTGGATTCATAAACCATCTCGAGAAAACGTAACTTCATTTCCAATACCTCCGGATACGCCACCTCAAAATTCGCGTTCAGGCGTTCTCCATCTTTCACCAGCTCTTGCTGTAGCTTTGCCCTATTCGCAGGGCTGATCGTCGTCATCGCATCCAGAAGCCACTTCAGGTTCATATAAATCGGATGTATCGCGTGGACAGAAAGTGCCGAGTAAGGCGAAGGCTCCTCGCCGGTATCATGAATTGGCAGAAGCTGTACAAGTTTCAGGGACGCAGCAGCAACCCAGTCGATGAAGAGCTTCAGGTCGCCGAAATCACCTGCGCCTGCGGAATGACGCGAGCGCAACGAGATCAGCGGGATCGCGACACCCGCGCCCTTCCACACGGTCGCGTATCGGAAAACGTCATCGACATGAATGAAGCGCGTTTCCGGACAACGCTGCGGTATTCGAAGCGTGCGATTCGAGCCCTGCTCAGCGCAGATCAAGTTCGGTGGCTCCTGATCTTTCGCGATCACGTAACGGTATTCAAAGGGAATCGCTGCAACCGGAATCGAGACCATGCTTGCGTAGAGACACGAGCCGATCGGGAACATGGGAATCTGTTTCATGGGATTCCAGGCGCCGAGCGCTTCGGGAGATCCCGTCACAAACACCTGATGACCAGCTTCCAAACGAGGTACATAGGACACGAAGCGAACTCGAATGACCGCTTGCGTAGACGTCGGTTCCTGGTGTGCCCAGCGCATGCGTGCCGCCGCTGCAGTATCCAGTTGCAACCAGGAAGTCGTTTTGGGCACGTTCAACTTTCGAAAAATCACATCCACAAAAGCAGAAGTTGCAAATACGGAGCTTTGTGCGACACGCCAAGAGTCGTAACAGTAGAGGTGTACGACGCCGGTGCCGGCCTGCTGGAACAGCGTCTCGTCAACGAGCACAGAGCGAATCGCCTGCGTCGCCTCCATGCGTTGCGAGTCCGCCGCTCCACTTCCAGATACGACAACGTACTTATAGTCGATGCTCACGGGCGTAGAAGCATCCTCAAGCACCAGGTCACGATCTCGGTCGAAGCACACGGAAGCGTGCCAGTTTCCCTCACCGATCGGATGCAGTGGCAGAGCTCGCGACACATCGCCTCCACCGAGTAGAGGGTGCGATCCAACAGCAACCAGGTATGCGTCCCCTCTTGTGACGTAGTTTATATGCAGATGAAGCTCTAAGCCCGGCATCTGTGAGCGTTGAGTACTGTCTCCCGCTGGGTACCCCGATAAACGCCCAGCCGGACGTCGCGTTCTCGGGCGCGTGTCGCATCGCCTGCATCAGCGCGCTTCTGGTTTTCCATTTGGACGACGCCGACGTGGTCAGCGGCTTCGGGGTGCAGGCTCGCTCTGTGGAAGAAGGAGCACTCGTCTGCCATTGGCTCGTGATTACAACCAGGCTACTAGTGGTGCAACTTGTGTAAATGGCTGCCTGAGCTACTGTCGTTCGAAGGTCTTCAACCGCCTTACGAAGGTTTTGTGATGCAGCAAACCTCGGGCACGACTGCCGCGGTACGTGCACTCGGCGCCAACGGCGGCAGCAGCACCGACGCTGTCGATACCACAGAAACGCTCGAACGCAAGTGCGTCGTGTGTCAGTCAACCGAAGAGGTGCGTGTTTTTAGTGCAAACTGTGAGCGTTTATGTGTGCCGTGTTTCGTGGAACGTTTTGAGCGCTCCTTCCGGTACGCAGTGCAACGCTGGTCTATGCTCTCGCACGGAGAGCGCGTTGCTGTTGCGTTGTCCGGAGGTCCAGCCTCGCTTGCGCTTCTTGAGCTTTTGCACGGACTTCGGCGGGGGTTTGCGCATCACAAGGGTAAGATACGACCCAAGCACTTTGAAATTGTCGTTTTCCATGTTATCGTGCCAGCGGGGTATGGGGGCAATGGGGCCAGCGGCGCTGCCGCTCTCCAGGCGCTTGTACAGGAGCGCTATGGGCTGACTGTCCATAACGTTGATGAAGCACTGTTTCTTGCCCGCGCAGATGCGCTAGAAATGAGTACTCGGGATCCGATGGCAACGAATCACCAGCTAGACGTGCTGGATCCGACCATTGCGCCCGCGCTCGTTGCAGGCATTGTAAACGCTCTGCTGGAGCGGATGGCGGAAGCATACGAGTGCAAGAAACTATTCCTGGGCACAACGGTTACCCGAGCTGCGATCATAACCATCGCACGAGTAGCGACCGGGAATCCGCTACGTCTTGACGCCGAGATCGGAGTAGACTACCACTCGTCGACCGCAGGCTGCCAGGGATCGGCATACGCCTCAAGTGGTCCTCTTCGCTGGCTCCGCCCGTTGCGAAATATTTCTCTTCGCGACGTCATTCGATATCTTCGCGCTCGTGGCTGCACTGCGTGGATTACTCCAGCTGAGCCATGGGCACAGGAAAACATAGAAAGCACTGCCGAGCGCTTCATATGGCGAGCTCTCGAAACGCGACCTGCAACTTCATTTTCCGTTGTGCATAGCATAGAGCGAGCTTTGAATCTAAGTGCCGACTAGTTTGGTCAGCGACCCTGCATGAGAGTCACACTGCTGCGAAGGGTGTTCTTTTTTGGACGAATATTTCCTCTGTTCTGCGGGTTCGGATGCGACGAGCGAGCTAATCAAGCACGCGATCGACGTACCGCATGCGAACAAAATGAACTGTTTCTTCATCGGGATGTAGTATACCGGAGAGCGCAAGTTTCTGTATTGGTGGTATCCTTCATACCGATGAGAGCATCGCCACCAGGGCGCCATTTGGGGCATCTGGATGATGCAAGGCTTCCAGGGTCGTTCCGAATTGCACGTGACTTTCCCATGGACTTGATGTCCGGAGCACGGTTTTAGCGCAATGTCCTGCACACACTGGCAGCTGAGCTTCAACGTATCGATCCGGTATTGCAAGCAGGCCCAGTCGCAGAAAGCACGCCAAGGCTGGAACCGCTGCGCATGCAGCTATCCGCACCCTCTAACCGCTTCTCTCCAGGTATGATGCAGCCATTGGTACGAAGTCTTTCCAGGAACATTTCGCAGAAAGGCCCGGTCAACCGCATCACACGTGCCGGCCGCTCAGACGCGCGCGGGTACCTTCGCAGGCAATTTTGTCCCAGTTTGCAAGTCGCCAGCACAAGTGACCCCAAAGACAGCAGCTTCCCTATACTCGCTGTCACAGTGGCTTCTCCATGGTAAAACCCGTGGTTTGGCACGCAAGTTCCTCGGTAGCAGAGCATCTCAGTCTTTGAAAGCGGGTCTATCGCCGCGTTTGCAGTACGATCGCAACCACAAGAGCATCCAACGCAACACGCAAAAATCAGAACGCTCGAAGCGATCCCACAACTCGAGCACGCACCTGCAGCTGCACCATGCCGAATCTGGACAGTGCTCGCATACCTGCACGCACAGAGCTGATACTGCAATCCCGCCTTAAATTGACCCTATCTAACCGTTCGAGCTGAACCGAGTACGAGCTGTCCATAGGGAGCACGCATACCGACACGTGTACGTCCTGGGCAGCAGCACAGATTTTTTCATTGACAAAACGTTTACTTTGGCCAGCGTTCTCCGATTATGCGCATTTTTCTTTTATTTCTTCATGTTTTTTTTTCAGTGCGCGGTGAAGTATCCATCAAACACCCTGCCTCCAAGTTATATGACCCATACTTCTTCTCGAATATTCTGGTCGTTTCATACGTCCTATCGTGTGTGCCTAGTGCCTGCCGAAGGCGACAGAACGGCTTTTCTGTACCACACAGAGGGCGTCGGCTCAAGGGGCAGCACCGATGCATGCGCGCCCGGCGCGCGCGGCTCGACGAGCACCGCCGAATCGCTCGGATGCCGTCTCCTGGACGCTTTCGCGGCAGGGCGACGCGTGTCGAGTGCGCAGCGTTCTGTGCGCGCGTTGCGACAAGCGCTTCAAGCGCTGATCAGAGAGCTCGCTTAGAAGCATGTCGACGCTTGTGCTGGATGGACAACGGACTTCTGGACGGGACGTTCGCACACAGAATGTAAACGCTTGCCAGGCAGTGGCGAACGTTATAAAATCGTCGCTGGGCCCAGTCGGCCTCGATAAGATGCTCGTCAGCGAGATCGGTGACGTTACGGTGACGAATGACGGCGCAACGATTTTGAGCCTACTTGAAGTGAAGCATCCTGCTGCAAAGGTACTTGTCGATCTCGCCAAGCAGCAAGATGAGGAGGTTGGTGACGGAACGACGACTGTCGTCGTGCTTGCTGCAGAGCTTCTGAAGCGGGGTAACGAACTCGTGAAAGCGGGCGTGCACCCGACTTCAATCATAGCCGGATACAAGCTCGCTGTGCGTGAAGCTTGCCGGTACATACGTGATCGGCTCGCTGTCCCGGTAGATCGTCTCGGAAGAGAGTGTCTTGTGAACGCTGCGAAGACCTCGCTCCAGAGCAAGGTACTCGGCGGCGAGGTCATTGAGCACTTTGCTGGACTGGCAGTCGATGCCGTCATGGCGGTGAAAACCCGACGCGACGACGGCGCGAACGCACATCGCTACCCGATCCAGTCCATCAATATTTTGAAGAGCCACGGGCGCGGTGTTCGCGAGTCGACGCTACTCGGTGGGTACGGATTGAATCTGACGAGAGCCTCGCGCCTCATGCCGGAGCGCGTCACCAACGCCCGCATTGCATGTCTTGATGTTGATTTGCGTCGCGCAAAGCTACAAATGGGAATTCAGATTCAGAGCGTGGATCCGGCGGAGATCGAGAAGATGCAGCAGAAAGAGCTGGACATTACACGGGATCGCATCAACATGATACTGAAAGCGGGCGCGAACGTGATTTTGACCACCAAAGGCATTGATGACGCTGCCCTGAAATATATCAGCGATGCGGGTGCGCTTGCCATTCGACGAGTCGCGCCTGCAGATTTGAAGCGCATTGCAAAGTGCACGGGTGCAACGATCCAAACCGCCTTTGCGGATCTGACTGGCGAGGAGAGCTTCGACACCTCAGCACTGGGCCAAGCACAGGAAGTTGTCGAGGAAGTAGTCGCGGATTCGGCCTTCACCTTCATCCGCGGCTGCCGCGACTTCAAAGCCGCAACCATACTCCTTCGAGGACCAAATGAGTTTATGTTGGATGAAATGGAGCGATCCATACATGATGCGCTCTCAGCGGTTAGGCGAACGCTCGAATCGAACATGGTTGTTGCGGGCGGTGGTGCGACGGAAGCAGCGGTTTCCACTTTCCTCGAGAGTTTTGCTGCTGCGCTAGGATCGAAAGAACAGTTAGCCGTCGCTGAATTTTCCGATGCGCTCCTGGTGATTCCCAAGACGCTGGCGGTCAACGCAGCACTGGATGCGACAGACCTGGTCGCCAAGCTCCGAGCGGCACACTTTGCCGCTTTCGCCAGCAACGAAGGCACGCCTGCCATCAACGATACTGCGTCACGAGATAACGCTCCAGTAGCAAATGGTATCCCTAGCACCGACGCCATGCAGCGGAACGAGCTCAAGTTCTGCGGACTCGACCTCATCAAAGGCCGTGTACGCAACAGCTTTACCGCAGGTGTACTCGAGCCTGCCATGAGCAAAATCAAGTCCCTGCAGTTCGCAACGGAGGCAGCCATCACGATTCTGCGCATTGATGATTCCATCAAGATCACCGAAGCCACAGAACCCGAAGAGCCCTCCTACTGAGCAGCGCTCTGAGGCATGCGTGCATGGCGTCCTCGGGAAACGAGCATAATTCGTGACGCGTCACGTCCTAGGAATGTACTTGGTACCCGCTATCCACGGGCTTTACGTTTGACGCCTCAATGGAGTATGGACACGTGCTTTCGAACCTGGTTGTGAAGCAACATGCAACATGAAAATTGTTGCCAGGCGCACCGAGTACATGTCTGCATAAAAACGAGCACTCGAGATGCCACACGCATCCATGCCATTGGATTTCAAACGACAAAGTGTGGTATATGGGTGCAGGACTCGAACCATCAGCGACTCCCCCGCAGTGACCGTAAAACATCTCGCATTTGTACCATTCAAAACGGCGATGGTTTTGCGAATGGATGCAGACATGCGTATGGTGAGCGTTGACATGCCCATGGCGCGACGCCAAGCCGCCGATATCTCCCCGCTGATCGACTCATGGCGGTCTGTAGTGAACACATACCCATCGCCTCTCATGACGCAGGTTGTGTCTTGGTGAATCTCCAAGCACTTGATCCGATTCGCTTCGAGTAGCGACGCACGCCGCACCGCATGGCGACCATATATGCCCAGTGACGCCGCCTTTGCCGCCGGACTCGCCGGCATCGTCTCGCTGGTTGCATATCGCTGGTCTTAGCGCGAACAACAATGATGGTAGTGATAAGTGCGGAACGTGCTTCTGCCCAATTGCGCTCTACATAATCGAAGCTTAAACTTCTTGAGAGCTTCAGGCGATCCGGATCCAAGCTCGAATGATACAGGCTCTAGCCATGAACACGCGGTTTCGCGCGGGCGAGATCAGCGTTCTCTGAGCAGCTTGCTTCGTCCACTGAGGAACCTGCAACATGGATAACTGTTGGTATCATTTCAATCGAGTAGTACGGAGTTAGCGTGAGGCTTCTGTTCGTGACCCGCACATTGGAGGCGTTTGTTCCAAGCGAGCGCACCGTTCCCAGATGAGAACCTATTCTGGGCACCCGCGCGTGTAGAGCTCGGCCCTGGGTCTTCACCAGCGAGCATACCCACGTACTATGGAGCGTACGCGGTGGCGGTGGGCGTCCACGCAACCCGAGTGGCGCGTGAACGCATCATTCCGTGCCATCGGCTTCTAAAAGTCGCTGACTCGACCGTTTTTCGCCCAGTCACCGTAGCGCGTAGGTTCGTAGCCCCTAGGCCCACCGTACTCGGGACCTGCTTGGGCTTCAGGGTTACAAAGGTCTACCAATTCCTCTGCCTCTGGCAGAGTTTCGGTCGAGTCAGGCTGCTCATCTTCGGGCGCCGGCGGTCGAGGCGGCCGGAACACCTGCGACCCTAGCGGTGGCGGTTGCTTCGGAGGTCGCAGTGTGCCCTGGTCCAAGTGGATTCGACGTAAGTTATGAAGGATGCGTGACGTCTGCTGTGTAGCCTTTCGAAAGCAAGGTACGTTCCGCATGAACGAGACCGTTTTCTCGACCACTGTGAGATGAGCGCCTCCCCTGGGATCCGAATCGTCGATCACATCATGATGCTGCGCGTGCCGTGTTCTCGCGGAGGCGTCCGGGCGTGATCTTGATGCGCACGCATGCGTGCGGCAGCAACAGGTACAACATATATGATGATAAGTCAATATTGTATCATATGGATTCGCCCATATCGCAAAATGTACAATACACGACATTATTATATATTCTTGTAGCTTGTGTCACAGCGCCTCGGTCTCATCGAGCAACCAATCGCTGCAGGCCCGTGAGTCAAGCGTACTCGTTTGGCGCTTCTATGAGGCGTCTGCTGCGTGGTCCGCTTGTGGCGGACCTTGCCTCGCAAGTCTCCAAACTAGGATCCCGCAACCAACACACATGTAAGCAGTTTCAACAAGTACGTTTCCTCAACATTCACGAATATCAGTCGCAAGCGCTACTGCGTTCCTATGGCGTGCCAGTACCGGCAGGCGAAATGGCAGCCTCGGTATCGGAGACCGTTGCGGCGGCTCGGCGTCTGCTTCAAAGCCCGCGAGACGACGTTGTGCTCAAGGCGCAAGTTTTGGCTGGAGGTCGAGGTCTTGGCGTGTTTCAACCGTCTGGATTCCGAGGCGGAGTGCACATCGCAAGTACCGTGGACGAGGTGCAGCAGTTGGCAGGCAAGATGCTCGGCCAGCAGCTGGTTACGAAGCAGACGGGCGCCAAGGGTCGACCCTGCCAGAAACTACTCGTGGCGAAGCGTGTTTACGCCCGACGCGAAATGTACCTCGCGCTTCTCTACGATCGGAAAGTACAGGGGCCGCTGGCGATCGCAAGTCGCCGCGGTGGAACTTCCATAGAGGACATCGCCCGAGACACCCCGGAGAGCATCCAAAGCATACCGCTTCCGCTGCCAAAGCGCGGAGAAACCATGGACACCGCAACTGCAGCACGAATAGCTGAGTCACTGGGCCTGTCGCGGCAGCGTTCGGAGCGTCTTCACGAGGATGGCGTTGCGCTCATTCAGAATCTGTATCGATTGTTTCTCGAAAAGGACTGCACCATGGTCGAAGTGAACCCGCTGACCGAAACCCCCGACGGCGAAATTCATTGTGTCGATGCGAAAATCAACTTTGATGACAACGCTGCTTTTCGACAGCGTGACATTTTCGCGCTCCGCGATACAACGCAGGAAGACAGCCGCGAAGTCGACGCTTCGCGGTTCGGTTTGAACTATATCGGCCTAGATGGGAATATTGGCTGCATGGTCAACGGAGCAGGGCTTGCCATGGCAACCATGGATATTATTAAATTGTACGGAGGAAATCCGGCCAACTTCCTGGACGTTGGCGGTGGCGCCACCGTGGAGCAAGTCGGTGAAGCGTTTCGGATCCTCAATCAAGACGCCCATGTCGATTCGATTCTGATCAATATTTTCGGAGGCATCATGCGCTGCGATGTCTTAGCGCAAGGTATTGTGGATGCAGCAAAACGTGCGCAAGTTCGGGTGCCGCTGATTGTTCGGCTCGAAGGCAACAAGGTTGCGGAAGCCAAAGAAATCATGCGTCAGAGCACTGTCAGAATCATACCTGCAGATAACTTGGATGAGGCAGCACAGCGGGCCGTGAAAATCGCAGATATCGTTGGACGAGCGCGTGACGCAGGCGTGCAGGTTGAGTTTCGCACACTGTCCTCTGGAGCATAGCTGCTTTGATAAAGCAGCAGCGTAAGATGCGATCTCGAATCCATATGTCCAGTGAGCGCAAGACAATACGCAGGATGAACGAATGACATCGGAAAAGACTTCAAATACCTCCAGATTTATGAATAGATGCCGCATATGAGGTAAGCATGACGCTGCGGACGCCGTCAGAGCGAACGTGTTGTCTCATACGCGTGCAGTTCCGCGTCAGGCGAAGCACACGGAAGCTCTGTTCGAGAACGTGCGCATCGCTGGGTCACGGAAAACGTGCCTGTATCATTGGGCGCTCGAAACGGATCTCGAGTGTCGTTGGCTGCGTGCTTTGTGCCTGCCCGACTGCACTGCCGTGAAGCTTTGCGCAATGTGTATGAGCAATGGATTGGCCGAGAATCCTGTAGGTGCGAAAAAGCCATCGCACAACAGTAAAAGAAGTATGGTTCCTCTTCAGACGCTGCTAGGTTCCGTTGGCCGCAAACGAGTCGTCCGCTTGGAAGCCAGGGCTTCACTCGACATGTTCTCTGGCGCTGAGCCAATCCCAAGCGCTCGCGATGACGCTGCACGTGCTGCCGTTGTGGTCACACGAGAGAAACAGAACAGTCTCGCCGTGCCGCTTTGGGCGTCAGCTTGACAGTCCGTGCAGGTACCGTGCAGGTCCCCAGCTCTGCTTCAGAGGAATGAAGCGATGCATGATGCATGTCGTCATGAAGACCGTTTATCATTTGCACCACCGGTATCTCAGGTAGATGCTTTGCACATCACCACAACCGACGCGACTTGTCCACCGGACGCTCATGAGGTTCAAAACGCGTACCCAGAAAGTACACGTGAGCGCTTCCCTGAGGCACCGCCGAAGCGCGAGCACGCCCAGCATCCAATCTTGCTTCAGTTGGGACTTGGGCTGCTTGCACGGCGCTATGCAGGCGCAGCGACGCGCTTGCGAACATCTGCACTCGCTACCCGTGCGGTGCAGGTGCCGTTTGCGACCCCAGTAATCGCCGATCACCGCCATGCTACTCATGATGCTCCTGGAACCGACACATCATCATCTTCTTCATCGTGATCATCCTCTTCATCATCACAAGGATGGAGCCGACCGAACCTGCATCCACCGATGTACACGTCGCCTCCGCCTACCTGATACGATTGCGCTGTCAATATGCCACCTCAAAACGATCGCCGCCCTGCGATAAGCGTACACGCATCTGGATCTCCACCGCGAGGGACGCATCGATTCTCCAAGTTCATGCGAGAGCGTCCAGTGCAATCACACTGGAACTTGAAATCTCTCGCAGAGACTTGCAAAAGTGTGCGCGCGGATAGCGTCCTGAATTTCATCAAAAAAGGCCAAATATTGCTGAATGTTATGGAGAGAGAGCAGCATTGGTCCGAGCATTTCGTTGACCTGAAACAGATGGTACCAGTATGCACGCGTATACGTTCTCCCAATGGTGCAACGGCGCGCGCTCGCTGCTGAGCGGCAAGTTTGGAGTATTGGTCGCGCGTCGTGTGCCCAGCGGGGGTCACGCACACTCGTGTACAGCAGTGGATCAGAGGCTTCGCTGTCCGCCGCTTGAGACTCGTGGAATAGATCGAGTGCGTAGCAGCATTCCGCCATCACGAAGGGGTAGCGGCTCTCGAGTACATCGACGCCGCTGGCAACGAGTCCCAGAACGATTGCTGGCGATCCGTCGACAAGCCATGCAGAGCCGCCAGTGCAGAACACCGGAAGATTCTTCGATGTCGCAGAGCGAAGGTGCTGGACCATGTTAAGGCACTGGCGCAGAACATCGAGCATGGGCGCTCCACCAGTGCCCAAGCCAACCAGATTGAAACCAGCAACCCGGTCGCGGTATGCGTTAGCCAGCTCCAGAGCCCAGCGTGAGGTCCCTCTGTCGAACTCCTCGGATCTGGAGATCGGAACCGAGAGCAGCGCAAGCCCCGGCGTATTGCGAATGGCAGCGCAGCGCAGCGTATGCGTTCCCCATTGCTTCGTGCGCTCTGCAGGCAGCGTGTCCACAGTGCCAATACGTGGGTGCGCATTGGCGCCAGCGTCGAGCGCGTAACCCGTTGCCTCCAAGAGATCCCTTCTGTCTCGATCAGCTGGATCGCTACTGTCTGGTTGAGGCCAGCTCGACACCTCATACAGTGTCTCGTACAGGTCACAGCGCATGGCCTGCTGCAGGTCCAGGATGCGCTCCGGCGTTACTGGCATGCGCGAGCCACGCGTGTCCCCGAAGAGGCCTTCAGCGACGATCCTATGCGCCTCGTTTGCAGGCAAGCGCTTCCGAGTCGACCGATTCTGGAACTGGACAACCTGCGGATGTCCGTCTTTTTCAAGCATGTCGAAGAGTGCAAGCGCTGATCTCATGGAAAGAACAAGCGGGCCAGGAAACGCCTGCCAACTGCATAAATGACGTGCGTCTTTTTCAGCATTCAGCTCCAAAAACTTGGCACCGTCAGGTTCTTCGGTGCCTTTGTAGTTCCAAAAGTCCAGTGCGCTGACCCCAACGCAAAACGAGCTCTGAGAGTGGTCATCGTATTCCTGGGCGGCCTCGTTTGAGCCTGTCGATACCGGCACGCGTCCGCAAGTGGCGTGAGCGCCCGCCCCAGCGACCCGCAAGCAGTACCGCTGCAACAGCGTGTTTGCTATGCCCGGCGTCGACCCGCGTACAGTTGGCAGTACCCAAGTGGGTGTCACAATAGAGCTGGTTTCTGGGGTGCCTGTCCCATCTGTAGCTGCTCCGGAACTCCTCGAGAGCACGCCTAGACGCGCTCCGGGAGTACTGTTGTCAGCGGAAAGCACCTCGAAGTGCATTCGTGTACAATTTGCTTCCGATCAGCTTCTACCAACGCGTTTTAAGGAACCTCAACAGAAAGTCACTATCCTGGAGAAGTATCGCGCTAGACACGTCATTTTCCTCGCCAGCACTGACTCTGGAAACTGGGTGAATCTCAGGGGAAAGTATGAGTGCTACAAGCTCAGTTTCCAAGGAGCGCTCAACCCGCTCTCAACGCTTCTGCACATTGGCGAGGGGTGCCAGCGCGTCCGCGTCGACGCCGCTTCCAGCTGCTGGCAAGCGTTACTTTGGTGCGCGTTCAGTGCGGCGCAAGCGACGACCCCAAGTCTCTTTGTGCGACGCGGTCGCTGAAGGAATCCCTGTAGACTGTTTTAGTACCTGCTACTGGAGCAGTGCGAACCAGTCGCATTTGCGTTGTCGTTAGCGTGATCGCTCGATAGGCTGCCGCTGAAGCGCTCAGTGGACGCTTCGGCTCACGGTTACAGGGCTTCTGCGCACCGCATCGCACCGCATCAAATCAGGCACTTGCGTTTCCCAGTTGCCAATTCTCGAACCCGAAACCGGTTGTGCTTGTGTGATCAGTGGTCTGTAGGCACGCACCGTCTTCTGCGAGTGTCAGTGGCCGCCTCGACAGCTGCTCAAGGTGCGCCAAGCAGTATCCAGCCGAGGCTCCGAGACCCGTACCCAGACGCCTCTATTCCAGGGACATGTCGCTCGAGAGCGCCTTTCGTAAAGCGTCGCCCAGAAGGACGCACAGGGAACGCGCTCAGCCAAGGGGCCGTGCGAAGCTGGGGTTGCTCGAGAAACACCGCGACTATGTAGAACGAGCCCGTGCTTACCACTCGAAGCAGCAACGGCTGAAAGCGCTGCAGCAACGTGCAGAGTTCCGCAACCCTGATGAGTTCTATTTCAAAATGCTCCGACTACCGAGCAGGGACGGAAGGATCTCGGTACCACATCCGAGCAAGTTCCGTGGCGCGGATGCCACCGAGGATAGACGCATGCGCCGCCTCGACGCACAGACACTGCACGCGAAACTTGCACACGAACAGGCGGAGTACGATCGACTCGCAGCGGAGTTTCCACTTGCAGCTGCCGAGGTACGCGTTTCTACCAGCACTCGAAACGCTGCGGGAGCCCGTGCTTCACACACTCGTTTTCATCCAATGACTTGTGTGCAGCTCACGGAGCACGGTGACCGAGGCCGAGCATTCGGCACAGGTCGTGACCCGTCTGCGGGCGATGCAGCGTTACGCGCACAAGTCGTCGAGGATTTAGGGCGCCGTGCTCAACGCATTGAACGTTTACGTACACTTACGCACCAAGTGTGGATAGAGTGCCAGATTAGGGGCAAGGGTGCCAAGAAGAAAATTCGCGATTACACTGGAAAACGAGCTGCAGTTTACCGATGGCAACCCGAGCGGAAACGATGAGAATGCCCAGCAACAGTCTCAAGCCTCCCCAGCCTGTCAAGGTGTCCCTTGAAAACGACGATATGGGGATCCACGAACTAGCACGCAGTACGAGCTTCTGCTCACGCAGCAAACAGCCTCTGTCGGTCTAGGCAAACGCAGATATCAGGCAGAAGCACCCATAAAGCTCGGATTCTACACTAGAAATACGTGGGGTTCCACTTTCCATACGTACGGGCATCAGATGGCGGGCGTTGCGGACGGGCCGCACGAGTGCGGGCAACGCCCTGTACGTGTCCTCAGCGCCGTTTTCCCACCGGAATCTCTATCTTTGGGGAGCCTATCTCGTTATCTCGTTCGGACCGTGGTGACTGCGAGCCCACTATGAAAGTTTCAATCAAATAGGTGAATCCAGCAAACTGGGCGCACCCCGCGAGCATACCTTGTACGCCCTGCTCCCGGCCGAAGACAGCTCCAGAGGCACAGGCCGCGATCACCGCATTATACTTGTCCTGGCGTTGTCGAACCGTGCGAGAGAGACCAAGACCAAGGCTATAAACACCGCCGAATAACCCCCAGGTCATCAGGAACTTCCGGCCTTCCGAGCGTGCTCCCTCTAGTGTTCGCCGCGAGAACGCACCGTAGACGAGCCCCGCTAACCCGCCCATAACACCCGAGGCAACACCCTGCGTGAACGTCTCCACCGCAACAAAAAGAAGCTTCTCACCGATGGGCAGTGCGTCAAAGTCCACGACGGGCGCCGCAGTAGCGGAACTCGGCGCCCTCGTTTCTTCTGTTGTCTTGGTACTCGACGTCCCGCGACGAGCGACGAGTGACTTTTTCCCCCGGTTTCCAATCGCTCTCATATTCGGCGACATTGCAGTAGCACATACGCCTCGGATCGAGCCAAAGTGACGAACATTGCGACTTGGATGTTGCAACATGGCCTAGCGTTTGTGGAGGCCTGCAACGCACCCTGGACAATCACAGGCGCTTGGAAGCACGCCGCGACTAGCAGACAACACACGCCGATGCAGCGTTCTGGTCGAAGCTGGTTGAAGCGGGGCGTGCTCTGGGCCAGTGAGTGTACTTCGCTGCTGCCGCTGCTGCTAGAGGTACGGGTGCTCCATTCCCCACCGAAGCGCTTGTCCTGAACGCGAATTCCCATGCAGACCTCGCAGCGTTAAGCACAGTGGCTATAATAGCTTGTGGTTGGGTGCTTTCGCGTCGAAGGGCGCGTTCCGGGCGACCGCTGAGGTCTGTCGAAAAGGACACCAGCCCGTGGATGCCTGACAAAGAAGCGCTGCATCTCTGCTCTGAATAGGGTTTCTGGTGTCCCCGAACGCTACAATGGTCGTCTCGCTGTTGTTCGTGTCATAGACAAAACGGCGAATACTGTGGATGCTGGTTGTGAGGTACAGGTCGTGACGCCTGCACGAGCGCGCGACGCTTCCTTACGATACCCGCTGTCTGGTTCCGAGCGCTCTGCAACTGGCTATGGCGACTGTACCACGCTACCCACGGTTCCGTGCGATACCGGGTGTCTGATTCCAAGCGCTCTGCAACAGGCGATACGGCTGCTGCAACGGGCGCGAGACGGCAATGTCAGATGAGAAAGGAACGCTGAACTGCTCGAATAGTTCCTTCATTGCGATTGGTAACGCAACTCCTATTAGGTTTACAGCCACGAGATTCGAGGAATAGCTGTAAGGACATACGGATTCGTACTTAGGTTAAGGATTCTCGTTGGTTTCTCCGAGGTCGCTCATTCCAATCTATCCGTTGGAATTCGTTTCGTCACCGGAATCAAGGTGATTCGCGATGCCCACGAACAAGACTCCCTACAATAATGTGTTTTTTACTAAATTTGTACGTTGAAGCGCCCGCCCCTCTCAGCTCCTTCCTAATAGAACGCTCAGATGACGCATTTTTCAAGTGTTTGATCGTTCTGTTTAGCAGCAACTCGTAGGCACAGCCATGCGCACTACCGGAATGATGATGAAAAAAATCGATGTCGTTTCTTCTCGACTTGTTCACGAGTTCATGTTGAAAGTTCACTGAAAACGTCATCTCAAATCATCCATTCCGCTCAGAAGAGAAATCCTCCTCTGTGTCAATCGCCGAAACTACTTGCGACAGCTCAATGATAACTCGCACAAGATACGCCGAAAGCGGATTCCGCCTCCTCTCTTTGCACGGGAAAGCATTCCGGAGACGTACATTAGTCATCGCAGCGATTGCTTCTGGAGTAGTGAGCGTGATCACCTTGTATGAAGGGCGCGTAAACGGATCGACCGTTCTCGACTCGACCTCTAGCCGGCATTTTTCTTACCATTCTTGTTTTATCGTGGATAACATTTCGTTCCACAAATCCTCTATCGAATTCGACGGCGTGCGCTTGCTCGTGCATCGGTCAGAACACTCGATGCAGAGAGCCCTGGAGAAGCCCGAGATCGTCACAGATCGACAATGAGTGCGGAAAATAAAAAACACACTGAGAGAAGCTCTGTATACCCCGCCGGCGCTTCTATCAAGCGATGGGGCAAGCGTTGACGGGCTCTCACGTGGCCCTCCACAGATGACGTCTATTGGACAAATAGGAACACCTGCGCAAAATCAAGGAGCGTGGGTGCGAAACGCGCATCGAGACTTGATATAAAAGTAAAAAACGTTGCAAGCGAAGCCCAGATTGCAGCTTTTGGCAGTGCATCGAATGCGTCGACACCAGCCGAAAGCAGCAAAATCGGGCCCTGAACGCGACTTTCAAAATCCTTCAACTGCGAACATCGGGAATCGAGTGAAACTAGAGACCAGCGTATACACAGACGGATATGAGAGAGCGGAAACGGAAGTAGTTGAGGAAAAACGCTCCGGAAAGCCACTCTTCATGACCGTGGAAACAGACCCAACATTTTGAGTCTACATCCGAGGTCGGTGCGCGGATCGACCCATGCCTCGCTCCGCTTCCATTTCATTCATCGATCCTGCAGTTACGACGATAGCGTGTATGTCGATAAACCGACCTGCAGACGCTTCGCAACCTGTTTTGACCGGTTGCATGGTATCGATTTCAGCTTCTCCTCGTAGACTTCGACCCGGAGAGGCTGCCCCACGAATTTTGCTCGCGCCATCTCCGCAGGTGTCGTCCTCTGCTCCGTAAAACCTCTGATATTTATTGCAGCATTGACGTCTCGATGCACGAACTCTATGCGTTTATTTGCATCTGGTCGAACTCACCTATGCAAGGATAGCGGAAACTCGCGCCACCTGTCTCGTCTTCGTCCTGATGACGACGTACTTTTCTCACCTATGTTTGCTCTTCTTCTTAGATCCATCGTCGGCGAGAAGAGGATTATTTCCGTTTCTTCTTCCAGCCGACGACACCGAGCCTCCAGACTCCTCTACCTAGATGTCCATCACTTTCCTGTTTTAATTCCAAAACGAACCCACGTGGAGCGCTTCTGTTATAAACCGCTAAAAAGCACTTGAATACGCTCACATGTGGGTTGAAACACAAACGAACGTAAAATCTATCATTTGCTCTGACTTCAACGCAAAAACATCGTGTACGTTCGAGCAGTACGCTAATGAACAGGATCGTGTTTCCCCGCGACGGCGAGATGCACGTCCTCTCTCATGCCTGCCAGATATGGAGGTGCGCGTATCGAGTGCGCTATATAGAAAAAAGAACAGAAACGAACCAGTAATTAGCACGAAATATCGATTTCTTTCCTCCTCAGAGGCAAGCGTTAAACGGGGAAAATTGTCCGTGTTGCCAAGAGTTTATCTTATAGGCGGCAAGTCCCGCGACCTGGACGCTTCTGTCGGGCTGGTGATTCATGCTCCCACCAGTGGCGGGTGCAGTGGCGAGATCTGCGCAGCTCGTCCGCAACGCCGTTTATTCTGGGATTAGGGGCAGATCGGCAGCGTCTGCGCATCGCCCTGGTCGCTGTGGACTCCTAGTATGTCGTTTCGGGTTACTGCAGACAGTAGGTCTGTCTGCGAAGCTGACAGGCTCCCAGCATGAGGATGGACGCCAACTCCACGTCAGGTGAAGCATTCCACGATCCGACACCCTCAGTGGTGAGGCGAAGCCGTTCCGTCCCCGTGTGATGCATCCGCATCAGCGGTTGAGACGTTGCGGCGGGTGCCTCACACAGGTACTCGGCGCACGATAGAACGTACCATACGACCAGTGCATCCGAAAGGAAGCATCCATGATGGAACATGGAGCTAGAGTGAAGAGCATTGAGCGTTATCATTTATTTCCATGCATATCCCGCGACCTGGGATCTCCATCGTCGACGCATGCGTTTTTCCAACGGAACATCGATTCGCAGCATCTATATGGACTTTGCTATCCATAAATGTACAACTATGTGCAGCATCGAGAGCCGCCCCCGTGGACGCGCAGCGGTGCGTCAGCGTCGTCGTCACCGAAATCAGCGGAGGATCCAGCGCGGCTCCGCCCAGATACATCCCCCGAAACCTGCCAGCGACGCGTCGATCCTGAGCACCAGTGCCTCTTCAGGGCGCGTTGCTATCTGGTAGACGTCGGTGCCAGTTCGCACGAGCCTTCTGGAAGCACGCTTATCCGTACACCGAATATACGGGAAGCCGGTGGCGGATGTATACGCGCTTCTTCCTGTGTGGCAACAGGGTTCACTGACAGACGGGCGCTGTGTGGAACGAGGATCAACAGCGGCGGCGGCAGGGTGTGTGACTAGCGCACCGCTGCCAGCAGCAGCTTTTCCTGCAGCCGCTCGGCAGTGGGGTCCTAATTGGGGTATTGGTAAGCAGCGCTTTCCAGGAATCTCTGAATCGACGATCATATTTCTGTCGCTCCCGAACGTTCGCGAAGCAACCCGAGCACGTAGCGGCCGCAACGAGCGCAGAAGCGCAAGCGGCAGCTTTTTGACAGATTTCGGGACCTCTGCGTCGGTTGTGCGCCGTACATAGGTCGTCATTAAGTATTACGTGTGACAGCAAAGTCAACTTTAGAGGTGAAAAACCTCCAAACGACACAGACACACACAGACAGACGTCGAAGCACTGTTAAGACTGGTGTCTTCACTTGGCGGACTGGGCTCCCGAGTGAAACATCGGGTAACAGCCAATTTTTCACGGACACAAGTGCACGACACTCTTAACCGCTGCGACTTGGACCAGTGTTGCGACCGTAAATGGTGCCAAACCAGGCACCAGCGTTACACTGGCCACCGCGAACCATCGACGCGTCCGCACCGTCTTCTTTCGTGTTCGAGACGAACCCTGCGGGAGTCAGCTCCGTGAGCGACCTTTTCACCAGCGATCATGATGTCCCGTTCCCCGATGGATCGGGATTTCTCTTCCCCAAGACGCTGCATTCGGCGAGTACCGAGAAAATACTCGAGCCGCTGACACAGCTACACCCGACAGGGCAGAGAATGCCGAACGAAGTACCTCTTCGATCTGCATCCGCTGACGGCGGTGTTTTCCCGGGCAATGAGCTGTTTATAGCGGCAACAGATGGTAGGGAGCTTCCGTCGGTGCCTGGTCGTCGACGCCTCGAATCTGAAGTGGACGAGCTTGCGCAGTTGATCAAGCTCAGCAACGAGGAGCATCGATCAGTGCAGCAGCTGCTCCAAGCGGAGCCGTTTATGGGCAGCACATGCGCTCTCGCCGAGGCAGATGATACCACCGCCGATGACCATGCAGGTTTTCTGATCAAGAATCACGGGTCGGACTCGACGTCTGACTTGTCGGCGCTGCTGCTGACACCCGCTCGCGGGACAAGAGCGCCCACCATGGCTAGCCCTGGCACGCCGAGTCCACAATCGCCGCGCAAGTCGCATGCGCTGGCATCGCCAGCAGCCAAGGAGCAGGTCACCGCGTCGCCGCAGGCATTTGCACCGAGTCAGGGGTATCTAGGGACGTCCGCTGCGGCCCGTGTGAGAAGCAACCAGCGTCCCGATGCCAGTCGCACATCTGCAGCACGCAGCGTCGAGGGCCAGCACCGCGTCGAGCCCCAGAACGAGTCCACTGCGAAAGCACGCCCACGCAAGTCACAGACAGAGACGCGTTTTGTTCACCCAGAGGTGCATCTACCAAATTCGGGCTTAACGACGCCACCGGAATCTCCCGGAGCGAGCCCGAGTCAAGTACCGGGCGTTCGTGCAGCGTCCGGCAAGAACGCGCTGACATTGCCAGCGGAGAGCGTGCCCTCGAAGCGTTCCGAGTCGCCGAGTAGCGAGCAGAAATCACCTTCACCAAAGTCGGATGGAGCTGGTACCAACGGTGAAGCGGCTTCCGTTGATGAATATACGCTACGCAAACGGGAAACACACAACTTGCATACTCGCGTCTCGCGGAAGAAAGTCTCGCAATGCTTCGAGCGACTCGTGACCGTGCTCACTGCCGATTGTGCAGTTGAGGAATCCGAGTTCATTATTTGCAATGAACTGGACGGAGCCTGCATCCCGGAACAAAGCATGATCTGCGCCTGCTGTGGACTTGACGGCTGCATGCGTCAGGATTGCAGGCAGTGCAAAGCGCCCACAAATACGTCCACAACTAACACCAATAACCAGCACGCAGCGCCTGCCTCGGGAGTAGACACACCGCCCAGTGTCGCTGCCGGTGACGTGTCGGCGGATAACGCGGACCCGAAAGCGCTCCTCACTGCGCCCGGTACCTGTTGTGGCTGGCGTGACCGTTTCATGCCACGTCGGGAGCGAGCCAGGGCGCTTCGAGCGCGTCTCCGTCATCGCGCAGAGACGCTCCAGTACGCAACACAGACCATTGTGCTGCTGCGTCGACAGCGTCGCTCCCTGGAACTTCTCCTGCTCCACGAATCGGAGTCGTTTCGGCGGCTCTGGGTGCAGCATCTGGTGGAACAAGTCCAGGGTGGTCAGCAGAAACCTCAGGATGAGCAAGTCGTCATTACAGAATGCTGCAAGTCAGTGGTACGCGCGGTGCTCGAGCAGTTTCACTGGCCATTTGGGGAGCTTTGGATGCTTGGTCTTCCGCCGCCGTCGACCGACACCGACAACGACAACGAGAAGGAGGCCTGCGCGGAACAACCCTGCGTTCGTGAGGGTACCGCGTCAGCGTCGCAGCGTCGGCAATGCTCCTGGGATACACTCCAGCATCAAGCGACGCTGATCGTGCCGCCACCTGCCGAAGAAACCGGGTATCTGGATCCATACTGGATGCTAGCGCTCCGTCCAGACAAAGCGCAAGCGACAGATCCACCTCTGCCCGATCTACTTGAGCGTCCCAGTGCCGTTTCCGAGGCGCGACTCGGTACCGAGCGTGATCCAGCCGCTCCTCCCGTTCGTGGAGATTGCCCAGCCGACTCACCAAGCACACTCCTGTCCTCTAGCGGGGTATCGAGTTGCAATGCCGCAGACGATCCACAACCGATGGCAACGAGTAGCACCCGCTGCGCTGGCGGCTGCTCGGAATCGCTGACGAAACGCGAGCCCAATCCTGAACTGGACCAGAGCGCAGCACTGCTCACTGATCTGGAGTGCTTTGCTACTGAGAGCAAGCAGGTCCTTGCCCATCCATCGACGACGGATATCCAGAACCTGGTGCTTCGAGATCAGCGAGCTATTGGTGCCCGTCTCCGGGCCGGTGCGTTTGTGGAGTTCGACCCCCGGAGCGGCTCGGAGCGCACGTTCATCGCTTTCGAGAGAGCGCCGCTCGCACGGAGACACAACTTGCGTTGTCTGGTGGCGATACCGCTGCTGACCCCGGTTCACAGCGCACCGGACAAGCGTCCGCGTCTTTCCAGCGCCTCCGAGTCATCGACCAGTATCCGGGGCGTCGCGGTACTGGGTCACGTCGAAGCGGATGCCGCTGTGCAGCCACTGCTCCAGACACTGGAGAGCCTCTGGCAGCATCTCATGGCGACGTTGGCTCGTGACTAAAGCGAGCGTCCATTTATGAAAAACTCGTCACAAGCATGACGAGTAGCGCGGATCGCGAACATAACAGGAAAAGCGGTTCACATTGTGGTCGAGACTGCGTCCAGGTTGATCCACAACAGACCTCGGCTCTCTCGCTTGCTTCTGGTGCGGTTCCGAGCGCTCCGAACGGCGACTCGCTGGGCAGCTGTGGTAATCGAGTGAACGAGCGAGCGTATCCACCGCCGTTGCACCAGAGCGTTGCCATTCGCACCCGGTGTACCTTGGTGTCGAAATACGGTTGCTTTCTGGAGGCGTCCAAACGTGCACCGCAAGCGCAAACCGCCGTGCCAGCGCTCCATGTCACCACACCCAGTCGAGGTTTTATGGATGTTCAGTGCTGCCCACGGATTCAGGACGCTGCGCTGCTTCTTCGGCGTACCAGGCGGCGGGTACGTCCCGGTTCAAGTCGAATCAGCACCGGTTCATCGGCTTCGACGCTATCCAGACGTGGCGACGAGGCCGTGAAGTCTGCTGGCTTGGGTGCTGGTTCGGCAACATGCTCTGACGAGGAGCCTGCGCCAGTTCGACGGCCTTGTCGCTGGCGTTTCGAAGCAGTCTCCGGTGAAGATTCCTCTACAGTTCGCGATGTCGACGCCTTGGTCGTTGTGTTGCTCTCGGGCAATACGCGGAGCTTACAAACAAAGAAACCATCCATGTTATGCACATGTGGATAATAGCGCCGTGCCTCCGCGAGGCTCGGGTGAAAGCGTTTCTCCCGAAAGCGGATGAAACCTGGTAAGCCGAACGGGATACCTGTTGAGACCACTTTCACCCGGGAACCCAGTTTGCGCAAAACATAATCGACTACTTCCTCATTTTCGTCGACAAGGATGCTGCACGTCGAATAGACAACAACGGCTCCCGTCTCACTGCGTGGGTTGCACGCATCGACCGCTGCAAGCAGAAGTTGTTTCTGGAGGTAAACGCAACGTCGAATGCTCGCTTCATCCCGTGTGTGTTTGATGGATGCATCATGTGCGATGACCCCAGTACCGGTACACGGTGCGTCCAGCAGCACTCGATCGAAAAAGTGACGGAATCCGCCGTGCTCAGACGGGCTCCCATTCGCCGACTTTGAGAGCGTCCTTCCGTCCAGGCTCATCACGACTGCATTCGGTACACCGAGACGTTGGAGGTTCGCAACGAGCGCTTTGCAGCGTTCCCGATTCACGTCGTTGGCAAAAAGCAACCCCGTACCTTTCATAAGCTGCGCGATATAGGTGGCCTTGCCGCCCGGTGCTGCCGCCATATCCAGAATCCGTTCGTGCTCGCGCGGTGCGAGTGCCATAACGGGTAGGAAACTCGCAGCCGCTTGAATCATGTAGTAGCCGGCCAAATATTCCGGTGTTGCGCCTACCGGTACTTCGCTCTGGTAAACAGTGAGCCCGACAGGCGACCAGGAGCCGACGGGATCTACATTCATGCCGCGAGCAATGAGCGCCATTGCGAGCCGCTGTCGCCGCACTTTCAGCGTGTTGGTGCGAATGACCAGGGGTCGGGGCGACTCGTTCGCCTCTATAAATGCAAGCAGCTCCGTAGGCGGGAAGAGTTCCGCAAAACGCTGTGCTAGAGAAGGCAGGTAATCGTACGCTGCGCAGATCATTTCCAATAGCTCGGTAACCAGCTCTGATCTACTTCGTGCGCCTTTCCGCTGGGGTGCGGGTTCGCTCAGCTCTTGAACGCGATTCTGAATCGCTTGTTTCAGTTCCTCGAGGTGTCCTGGACGCATTGCTGCTGGTGCTGCACCTGACGTCCACGCAGCAGCATCGTTCGCATCGAGATCGTGCTCAGGTTCCTGTGGAGAGGCCTTCGATGCGGCATCTGTGGCAGCGTCAGCGACCGCAAGCGGCTGCGTGGCCGCATACTGCCGCATGTGCCTCGCCAGGTACTCGTCTTCGTCTTCAGAAGTACTGACTCCATCATCTGTAGCATCACTGAGGTGCGTTACTGGAAACGCGTACCGCTCGACGTCCTCGGAGTCGGTCGACGCGTGGAACGGCTCCGGCGCCACCGTCGACGCGTCGAATGACCCTTCTTGGTTGAACGCGAGCCTATCATCGTTTTGAGGCTTCCGTTGAAAGATCGACATATCCTCTGAGTCTGAATCGGTTTGATTCGGGTGCGCTGTTTCCGACGCAGCTGCTTTTCGCTTCGCGGTATGAGCAGGCAGCTGCTCGCGAGAGGCGTCGCGCAGTTTTTCGTCTGGTTTGCTTCGAGATGGAGCGCGCAGCTTCCGATCTGCACCGCTTGGTACTTGAGAAACTTGCTTGATCTCATGACGCTTCTGTTTCTGCCCCAGACGGAGTGCAGACGCTGACTGAACGCCCGAAGCGCCGCGTCGCCCCGCGGTGCGCTTCACTCCCGTAGAGAGGCGCCGAACCATGCCGTGTGCGAGTTGAACAAAGCGGAGACCAGTTGAAACCTGGAAACCCTTTCGGAAACTCTAGTGAGAAGCGTGCGTGCTCGCCAGCGCACGCCGATCGGTTCCTGGTTAGAAGCGCGTCGCTCAAGCGGTTATAATGGAGCGGCGAAGGAGCCGCAGGTCTGAGCGCCACCCCTGGGTCCCGTTTCGAGTGAAAAGCGTGCAGTGCTCTGCGCTACCTTGACAGCAAACGAGTAGCTTTTCAACGGAGGGCAACGAATCGTTTTCGGTGCTTCAGAGCTCCCTCGAAAGACTATCACGAGCCGGCACCAGTGCAGTGCGGTACACGGCGGATACAGTTCCATAGAGCGACACCGTAGCGGACGCCGGCGGTGCCCCCCGGCCGTCGTGGCATGTTTCAACGAGGTCCGAGTAGAAACGACCTCTTTTTTGACTAGTGCTGCACGTTTCCCGGAAGTTTCGGGGGGAAAAGTCAAAGTCAGTGTTCTGATTACTGTGGATCGCTTCGGATAGACGTCGTCAGAAAAGCTAAGCTGTACCTTTTGGGTATCTGTAACGTTCTCACCTTCCGAAGTGTCCAGTACGACGTTGCAGTCCTAGACTTGAAAGAAACCGCTTTCGATCTCGGCTTGCTCTGCAACGATCGCCGGCGGATGATTACCACTCTGTTTTGGGTACCCCGCGGGACAGCAGCAGCTGCTGCTTCTGTGCCTCTGGAGACTGCAAGTGAACCTGACGACGCCGCATCGCACTCGTCTGAGGACTGCTCAGACGGAGAGCGCACCAGCGATGCTGCGGAAGTGGGCCTTGAGCAGGTGCTCACGCTTCCAGACGACTTTTGGGAGACTAGTGATCCAAACTTGCACAAGCACAAGCTCGACTGGGAGCAACAGGACATTGAAGATGAACGCTTTCAGCAAGAAGACTGGGTTCTGTTTGCGGGGCGTCTCTACGAGGACGACAGTTGCGGCTTTGAGGTATGCGTCGTGGAGCGCCCTGATGTCGAGTGCTGCGCGAAGCCGCTCTCATGGGAGGCGATCGATACCAATATTTACGTCCATCATGATGGCATTCTCGCAGCACCACCGCTGAGCAGCGCATACACGGACTATGATGGACGTTGCCTTGCGGCAGTTGGCACATTTGCACCCACTGTAGAGCTCTGGGATCTCGTTCAAATGAATGCAGTAGAGCCGTTGATGATTCTGGACACCGTGGCTGCCGCTCAAACGAGCCCCTCTCTTGGACACAATGCCGCAGTAAAGCAGCGAACGCGAAACGCACAGCATCGCTTGACCCGGGATCTCCAACGAAAACGAAAGCGGCCCAGTGGAGATCGTAGCCAAGGCGGCAGCACCGCCGCTTCTGCATCTGGAGTGCTTTGTCTGGGCTTTCATCCCCGAGAGAGATGGATGCTCGCTGCCGGCTCTGCGACTGGTCATATCCATTTCTGGGACATTCGCGACGGAGCCTGTGTGGTGACGCTCCCCGACCTGCATCGCGACAAGCCACAGGCGCTGGCGTGGCACCCGCTACAGCACAGTCTTCTACTCACCGCCGGTTTCGATCGACGAGCTTGTCTGGTGGATTTACGAGCGCATTCACTGCATTCAGCGGCTTCGGGAGAGATCCAGCTGACTCGAGACCCCGAGCAGGTACTCTGGCGCTCCGAAAACCAATGCCTGCTCAGTGACGAGGGCGGCTCCATTAGCGCCTTCGACATTCGCCGGATCGGGAAGACGGAAACCGCACTGCTCTGGAGATTTCAAGCTTGTCGAGATCGGCCAGCATTGATGACACTTGCACCAACGGTTCCGGATATGTTGGTGGTCGGCTCCACGGATGGCCATTTGCGGGTCTATGATCTCTCGATGCTGGAGCATTGCGGTGGTGTCTCGGCTACAGAGGCCTCCAAGGCACCGCAGTGGACGCCACTCGCTCAGGTGAACGCACATGCAGGCGCTCTGTTCGCGGTGGAGTCTTGTCCAGATGAGGTTTTCGGCTTCGGGGTGGCGTGCGGGGGCTCCAAGGGCATCTTGACAGTTGTCGATGTCGCTGAGAGCGCTCCGCAAGTTCTCCAGCACTTTCGTGGGCGCGCCTCAAGATCCGCTGCTGAAGTAGGTGCTCGTCTAGCTTGCATCGATTCGCTGGAAGAATCCGGTTCACTTGACGTCGACAAGTGACCGAGGGAGGCAGCGCTCAGCGCACAGCAGGTGCGTTTGCATACTGCGATCAGGGCCGCGATGTCTATAACTGCACTACTGGCGCTTGCTCCGTTTGCGATCAGTGTATCCGAATCGCACTGGTATACCTGTGTATTGAGAGGCTCGACGGTCATCGTAGCGTATCACGAGCACATATGCTACTCGTCGAAAGCTGCAAACTCGTGATTTATGCGTCGTGCGCGTGTATCCTTCGCTACTGGCATGAGGCTCGTCTTCAAGCGCTGACGCTAGGGCTTTTGACGCATTCAGCGTTCTGGAGATACCGCCTGATAGCGTGCGTGCCGCTGGCAACGTAGTCCCTGTTGCCACCCGTAGGCGGTTGGGTTCCTCGAACTCGCTCAGGCATCCGAGCTGGCGATCATTGTCGATTGTTACCGACGCTACGCATGGGAAAAGCCGACCAAAGGCTGGTGCCAAGAACCAAATCGTTGCGAACGGGGAGTGCTATTCGCCCAGACAGCATCACAATCGGAAGCACCAGCAACACCGGCACCTGAAGGCATTTCGTGTTCCAGGAAAGCCATCTGGGTGCGTGTTTGTTCGAGTTCCTGGCCAGCAGCTTTGCTTTATCGGTTTTCCGGGCAGCCGCAAGCCTACCAAAATACGGGTTGAGCTCGCTCTGGGGCGATCCGCTACGCTGCAGCCTTGCGAGCTGCAGGAATCCGTTTGAAGACGCAAGCGCTACCAGCCACAGACGGAGGAAGCGGTGTGAAGCGCTGCACGTGCACCGCTCCTAACGCCCAGGAGCACAAGGCCGTGGAACAAGCCTTCCGTCCTGTCCCTGCAGTACGAGCGAGCGTTCGGCAATACACGTCAACAGAAGGATAAATGTTTCAAAACCATGACGAGTAAATCTATATACCCATGCGCTGACGCCTCCCGGAACTTTTTGACCAGCCACCTGCTATCGGTCTCAGTTTCTCTTTGGACACTTCGAGACTTCGAGGCTGTCCGAGAACGTTCACCTGCGTCAGCTCCGCGGGTCTTTTCATGAGCTCGGCACATCGTCTGATGTTGATGGCGACATTAAGGTCTCGGTTCGAAAAGCCCATGCGCCTATCGCCTCTGCTTGAAGTCACCCAGGCAGGGATTCCCAGAACTCGTGCCCGCCGTTCCATGTGATGCTCTGTCAGCGCTCCCTGCTTTTCTATCGCCGAAACGCTTCGCTGCCTTTTCTCCATATCGACCTTCTGAAATCTACATCTCAGCTCATCCCTTAATTTCTCTTAAATGAACGCACTTGTTCTTTAGATACCCAAGTGGGAACCTTCCCTGATCGACACGGATATGCAGAAGAGGGGCGAGGTGTGCCCCGGTGTGTCAACGTTTGCTGAACGCTTCAGCGATTCGTCCAGAAGAGCGATGATTACGTTTCGCAATAGAAGACACTCCTTCGAAGCGGTTCATCCGTGGACAGTGCGGAGTAATGGAAAGCAGCTCTATTTCGACCGAATCGGGAAAAGCGAAAACTCAAGCGGAACGGTGAAGTGCCACGTTGGTCAATGGAAGGACGTCTACAGATTTCACGGGAAAAGTCTTCAATGATTCGATCAAGTGGTTGGTTCTGTTGTATGTGCCTGCTGCATGAGCGGAACTGAGGCCGCCGAATGCATCCACCGCAGCTAGAACAGACGATCATGGCCTCGTTCTCTTCGAGTTCGATCCTACATACAACAGGTTCGTTCTCCGCCAATGCCGATATACGCCCCGACCGCTTCATCCGGAGGAACTCTCATCGACTGGAAAAACAAACCGACTGGCCTGTGCTTTATGCCGATAGCGGGTTCCAGGAATTCTGCTGTTGCGATTTCGTTCTAAGTTGGTCGTGCGTAAACTAGGACTTTTTTGCGACTGTATCCCGATGTTTTCAGGACCACACGAATTAGCTGGTGACAAACAGAGACGCCCTTGGCGGCGACGATCTTCGGTTTTGCCTTCCGCAAAAGGGGATCAACGGGTTGTTTTTGAAGCATCGACCGCAAGCAGTCTCTGAAAATATCGGTTTCTGGCGCGAAGCGCATCTATTGCTTTGTTTCAGTGTTCCTCAAACGTCTGCCTACTGCGGTATTTCTGAGCGCAATAAGGGATGCAGTCCTCGTTACACTGTTCAGTAAATATAATATCCTACAGACAACTCGTCTACAATCCATAAACTATATCGCATCGTGATTTCGATCCTCTGCTATCCATTGCGGCCGGCGGGTGCAACAAAATCGTCATGAAATACTGCAATGCTGAACGTGTCCGAGTTCTGTCCTTATCAAGGCGGAATTGGACGCATCTCAGTCGGCTTTGTCGACGCTTGTTCACACTGATGACGAGCATACCTTTCGCTGCAGTGACGAGCGAGCGCAGCGCGTGCCCGCGGTGCTTGTCAACTGGGGCTCCGTGGCACGCGCTGACACCGGCATCGCTTTCATTGTCCACATGCGACAAATCCTTCATCGCAACGATCTCATCGAGTCAAGGGATCGAATGTCTCCGTTTACCGTAACGCAGAACGTTGTCTCCGGATCCAGTACTGCTTTACGGGGGCGTCGAATTCTAAGGCAAGCATCTCCCCTAGATGCGCTGCTGGGGTGCTGCGGCATGCTCCTGCAGCATATGCACGTCGAGGCGCTGCTGGACGGCATCGATAAACTCCTCTGTATTGAGGTAGTTTTCCCGTTTGCTGCCCTGTTCCGTCCCGTACACTGCAATCGAGAGGTCCTTTGTCATCTTACCATCCAGGATTGTCTCGATACAGGACCGCTCCAACGCCTCAGCGAAATGTGCAACATCCGGGGTTCCGTCGAGTGTCGCCCGATGGGCCAGGCCTCGTGCCCATGCCACAATACTAGCAACGGAATTGGTACTCGTTTCCTTTCCCTGCTGATGGAGTCGGAAATGTCGCGTCACTGTGCCGTGAGCCGCCTCCGCCAACAGCGTCTTGCCGTCCGGCGTAAGCAGGACGCTGCTCATGAGTCCCAACGAACCGTAGCCCTGTGCTATAATGTCAGACTGCACATCTCCATCATAATTCTTGCAAGCCCATAAAAACCCACCCGATGACTTTAACGCTTGAGCAACCATATCGTCAATGAGGCGGTGCTCATACCAGAGCGCGGCCCGAGTGAAGCGTTCCCGATAATCCCTTTCGTACAGTTCCTGGAAAATGTCCCGCCAACGTCCATCGTACACTTTGAGAATCGTATTTTTCGTGCTCAAGTACATTGGCAGCTTCCTCCTTAACGCAAACTCGAAGCAAGAGCGGGCGAAGTTTCGAATGCTTTCGTCTGTATTGAACATGCCGAGAGCGACGCCGCCGCCGTCGGTGCTCGACGCGAACTGGTGCACCTGGCGACGCTCGAGCTCCATGCCTTGGGCATCCAAAACTCGCAGCTCAACGCGACATGCTGGCGGCACCCGCAAGTCCTGTGCTTTGTACTGGTCTCCGAAGCCGTGGCGAGCGATGACGATCGGTTGCTTCCAGCCTGGCACAAGGCGCGGAATATTCTCAACCAGGATCGGTTCGCGAAACACAGTACCGTTTAAGACGTTCCGCAAGGTACCGTTCGGCGACGGGTACATGCGCTTGAGATGAAACTCCTCGACACGTGCCTCGTCTGGTGTTATGGTAGCAGCCTTAACCGCTGCGTGATGCTGTTGTACCGCTCGTGCTGCTTCCAGGGTAACGCCGTCGTCCGTAGCGTCTCGAACGGGTAAACCCAGGTCGAAATAAACGATGTCCAGATTGAGGTACGGAAGAATGAGTTTGTTCTTGATCAGGTGCCAGATGACACGCGCTTGTTCGTCTCCATCAAGCTCGACTATCGGATTTCGCACTCTGATTTTGGAAAAAGCACGTACGTTCGACATGTTTGCACAAAGGCTTCGTCCTGTTGTTCGCCTCAAAAACTTGGGAAAGCAGTGACCCCGTCTTCGATTACAACAACAATTTCCCAAGGACCGGCACGGTGCAAAACCTGTTCGTTTCCACGAGCCCCCGTGGCTAAGAAAAGCACTCGAAAGCGCGCAGCAAGCCTTCCTGAGCACAAGCATCGATAATGGACGAGTGAGTCTGGCGGGTTCGAGAGATCGCTGCCGCGCCGGCTTGTGTTCGCTGGAGATCAAGCGCGCAGCAGGCTGCTGCTTATGGGGTGGTGGTATGGTTGAAACGGGGTTTCGGATAAGTGTGGCAGTGATGATGATGATGATGGTGATGGTATACCAGCTTTCATTGGACACTTGGCCAAAGCACCGGACTATGATGCAGCGACGGGATTCGCATGTATTTCGTAGCGTGCACTCAAGTGGAGAAATTTTCTTTTGTTGCACTGGATCGGAGAAGGGGTTTCAACGGCCTTGGTGATCTGATGAACCGATACGAGTCGGATCTCGGCTTGCGAACCTATCGGTGGATAGGCAGCTCACTGCACCGTGCTGCAGCATACGAAAGGAGCGTGCTAGAGCGTCCAAAATCGGATGACGCTGAACCCATGTCAGACTGGAATAGAGCGGGTCGACACGAGCGACCTGGGCGTACACCATAGATACTTGATTTCATTCGATTCTCATCAATACCAGCTTTTGCGAACCTTTTTCGTGCGACTGCTTCCTTTTTCTTTTTCATGTGGATTGCTCCAACTACGCAGGTACTTTTCGTCTCGAACGCTTGCTTGTCAGCATACGCAGCTTCGCGATGCAAGGACAAGTCCCGACTTGGCCGCTTCAGGCTCTAATTGACGTCCTCGAAGCAAAGACGGTCGTTGCGATCGATGTTTCGCTTGACAATTGCATTTTCATTTGTGTACAACCTGGGTGCAAGCTTCACAGCAGCGACACTTGGCAGTGCGCAGGCATTCTATACGTATATCGAGGCTTCTCACGCGCCGATGGCTGCCTCTTGGCACGGGCAGGCGTGCTTCATTGCTCGGAACATGACCTGGACAGGTACAGAGGGCTCTTCTCAATGCCTTTTCCCGTTTCCGTGGCTGGCCCTGAAACCCACAATCACCGGCGTGCTCTGGGCGATGCTCGCTGCGAGCACGTCGCTCCATTCCATAAAGGATACATGGAACGCTAGCTTGTCCATAATGGAACATTTCATGGAAAGACAATACTGGTTCGCAAATGAGTTGAGAAACTTTGATCCGTCTACGTCCCTTCGTGCAAAACGGTGGACTACGCCCCACTGGAAGCGATCGCTGTAATCACTCTAGTCCCAGTGCATGAAGCTTGTAGTCTTTCGAGTCGGTGATATTCCACGCACCTGGGTCTGGAATATCACCGACTCGAAAGACGATAGTGCTGCGGGATCGATGACCGAAAACCCAGCCGCCCAAATGTGCAAACCTGGTCGATTATTCGAACATGAACCTCACTCTTCCACTGCGACTTGAAAGCTGCATACGTCCCAGGTCACCGGACGAGTGCAGAGGTCGCATACTGTCGTACCAGAGACGCAAACTCGATAAGCCCAGGCGCCCTGCACATGCACTGTGGAACGCAACATCGCCAAAGCTCCAAACGTCAAACTTTAGCCATTTGCGTTCCTTTTACTGCTCAAGTTCGACACCACGGGGAACTCGTCGCCTAATCGGCACTCTGTTAGCGTTCGTCTATTGCACGTGAACTTGCCCTAGCGCAATAAACGGTCCCCGAGTGCGACCTTCGACGCTCGGCTTGTGGGCAATGCGCTTGCTTGCTCCGAGTGCACTGGAGTAGAGGCGGTACAACAGCTTCGTCGTGCCCATGACATCACCAGCGCTGCCGCTGCAGCTCCCGCGCTCCGAGCACATCGCTTTTCTGGGCCAGTACGTAAACCGGGACGTCAGGGCTTTGCCATCTACCTTTGAGCTTTGGGTCACGGAGCATAAGAAACTCTCTGCCGCCTACTGGACGGTCGTTGCACTAGCGCTGCTGGACGCCCTGGATCTGGTGCCACGCGAGCGTTTGCGAGACTGGGTGCTGGAGTGTCGAGACCCGTGTGGCGGGTTTGGCGGCGACGTTGGACAGGACCCGCATCTGCTCTATACGTTATCAGCGGTCCAGATCCTTTTCTTACTGGGAGAAGAGGCGCGCCTGGACCGGTCATCCATCATAGCATATGTGGCAAGCCTTCAGCAACCTGACGGATCTTTCGCAGGCGATACCTGGGGCGAGATCGACACCCGCTTCTGCTTCTGTGCGGCGCTTACGCTCGCCATACTTGGTGTTCCATTGCAACAACGCGAGCATTCTCGGAATTCTCCAGAAAAGACGAACGAAATCGAACGTCCCATTCGCACCGATGCCCTAGTAGACTACATCATGCGATGCGAAAACGATGACGGAGGCTTTGGTGTTATCCCCGGCGCAGAATCCCATGCTGGTCAGGTTTTCTGCTGTGTCGGCACGCTGGCGTTGTGTGGAGCTCTCTATCGGCTTCGAGACGGCGGCAATAGGCTGGCTCGTTGGCTCGCGTATCGCCAACTTCGAAACGGAGGTTTCAATGGTCGTCCCGATAAGTTACCGGACGTTTGCTACAGCTGGTGGGTACTGGCCTCGCTTAAAATCATCGCAAAGGACCATTGGATCTCTGCTGACGCTCTTGAGCGTTTCATCTTCTCCTGTCATGCGCAGAGAGAGAGTCAGAACACATACGCTGGCGGCATTGCAGACCGACCAGGTGACGAGCCGGATGTCTTCCATACCTTTTTTGGCCTGGCTGGTCTGTCGCTGCTCGAGAGGCAGCAGCTGATCGCCATTGATCCTGTCTACGCTCTTCCGTGTGCGCTTGTGAAACGCATTCATGCCGCCAACCCCAAAGCGGAACTCGTGGACACAACCGAAGGGGTGTCACAAGTTTGAATGCGATATCCATTTACGGATGAGAGACGTATCCTTCGCAGTTCCGATACACAATGCGCAAATCCTGGTGTGTGCTGGTGCTCGTGACACAGTGACCGGGAAAACAAGGACGCTTTTTTCACCAATTGGACAAGATTTTGCGGTGCGCCGTTAACCAACAACGTGCTTGTTGCATGTATGCACGGCTCGAGTTTCAGAAGCAACGGGATCACGTCTCTTTTCCTGCTAGCGCTCCCTGTCGTTGACTGTGCTCATCTTCTACGACAGCGCACAAGCGTTGCAGCGCTCAAAAAATTCATGGAAATACGCACGCGCAAACCAGAGCAAAGCGCCCCCATCCTTTCTGTGGATATTAATGTATCTATTTTCACGTGCTCATCGAAGTCGTAACGTGTAGGAATTCGCCGATCCGACCAATAAATCAAATGCGCTTGCTGGTTGCTACCCCAGAGCGAGTCCCTGCCAGCGCAGCGCAGACACGCTTCATTACCGTTCGGTTCCGCGTTCGCGTACACCATGACATGGGCCATCATTCTGGTACGAGAGCGCGCAGCATCCACGAGGCCTGCCCCAGCCTCCCGGTCACTGGCACCGTGATTCAATCCCGCTAAGCCAGTCGCTTACGGATTCGCATACCAGCCTTGGGGCGGAGACGGTGCTCGAATGAGGAGAGCGACCTGCAACGCGCCCAGCGAGCGCACTACAGGCAAGCTCTTCGCACCCATACGTTGCCGCGTTCGCACGAGTGTGCCTCGGTGATCCGTACAAGGCAACAAAAGGCAGATGCGCTGGTGCGTCCTGATCATGGGCCCGGGCTCGTGATCGCATTAGCAGCGCTCGCTCGATAGCGTCGATGCAACGCTCCTCAATACACTGATCGGCATCAAGCAGGCGGGGATCGCCCATTCGGTGCATCGATCCTACACCAGGAAGAAAATAGCGACAATGCGGGTGCGCTACTCGCCTCAGTCTGTCAGTGAGCGCAGTCCTCGGGTTTCCTGGATGAAATCGGCGATAGCCTGATAGTAACGCTCACCACCTCGATACCAAGTGTCATTATGTGTTCCATCAGGAATGTATACCATTCGAGCAAGCATGCAGGAACCCGCTCGAGCAGCGTTGTACAGAGCATCCATATGCGATGGAGGTACGAGTTCATCTTGCCGACCGCTGATAAACAGAATCGGAGACCGGATCTTGCCGACCAGGGCCAGGGAATTCCACGGGTTACGATTCAGTCGCTTGAGCCAGCGCAGGCCTCGTGGAAAAACCACGTCAATCATGTCGCCGATACAAGTAAATGTATTCTCCACGATGACGCCGCGGAGTTTGGAACCGTACTTGCGACCGAGCCAGAGCGCTACGGCACCGCCAATCGAACGCCCGAATACATAGAGGAGGTCGCTTTCGATCAGACGGGCTGACGGTACCCGACCTGCCGCTGTGGATGTTCCGCTATCATCCGCTGCGGCATGTTTTCCGGCGTTCAAACAGAACTCCATCGCTGCTGAAGCGTCGAGCTTGAAACCCTGCTCCGATGGCGTGCCAGACGACTCTCCATAGCCGCGATAGCTGACCATCAGAACATTGCACTGACATGTTGCGATTAGGTTGCGCACGTCTTGCAGGCGGTGTGACAGGTTGCCTGCGTTGCCGTGGAAGTAGATGATCGTAACCCGCGGCCTTTGACCTGTTTCACTTCGTACTGGAAACACAAGCCACGCATGAATTCGTGTACCGTCGACAGCTCGCAGCGCAACGTCCTCATACGCGAGACCCTCGAACTGGTCAGGGTACGCATCGTAGTGTCGTGAAGGTATCTGCGGCAGATAGAGAAGCTTCTCCTGCTTGAGGTACAGCGCGCCGCCCAGAAGCCCAACAGCACCGAGCGCTACACCTAGTATGGGCACGATCGCTGCCATTGCTCGCGAAGACACCGCACTGGTACCGCGTTATGCGTCCCCAAACGTTACAGGTCGAGAGCGTACGCCCGCACCTGAGAGCGCAGCCATTGGCTGCTCGTGAGAAGCCACCACGCATCGCGCTGGGCAGATCCAGTGCGGTGCCTCTTCTGGAGGTGTTGCTTCCCAGAAGCACGTTTTTGCCGTTATCGCGAAGTTAATGACGACAATGAATCAGTCTCGCGACTATGCGCGATACCGCAAGGCATTTGGAAATGGATAGCGCTTGCTTTCGGGAAACTGAGGGGGTTTTATCGCTGGTTGTCACCGGGTAGCGCACAGGAGTTGTCGTAGTGCGTATAACGTGGTGTGCAGGTGCCGGCTGCAGGTACGTGTCAAGAAGGAGCGCTGCAGCTGCTCCCTGCAAACTGCCTACTTTCGCCTGATGGTAGCGATTGAACGGTCATTTCCAGATTTTCACACCAAGTCTATCTTGCATCGGAAGCACGTAGGACAAGCACGTTTCGTATGCGCGTTGGAAACGTTCCGCACAATGCAACGCCGTGTCGAAGGTTGGGGCGTGCCGTCGGTTGCAGCGCGACTCTTGGAGGATCAAGTTACGTACCTGTTGGGGTAACGACTTCTGCTGTTGCGAGCATTTTCTCAACGTTTGCGTATCAAAGTGGCCTTGTGGAAGGAAGCATCGAGATCTAAAAGTTTGCGAATGCCTCCCGCTCGCAAGCACCCGGTGAACCTGCGCTGCATTGAGATGGTGCGTGCTCGTTCATGACGCGGTTGCTCCTGTTGACATGCACCCGGCAAAGCGTTTTCTTCTAAAATCCTTGCATACCCGTACTTCATCGAGAGACTCGTGTTTCCATCCATTTTAGGTCGTTCGTCTGCTGTGGAGCAGTTGGGATCCAATACCAGTGAAACCAGCACATTTTCAAGCATCTCTGGGCAAGATGCTGTCATCTCGGAGACCAAGCGCTTATGCACTCGAGCACGGACTCGTTTCCAAGCAGTTGGGACGCACAGCTGACGAAGGATACAGCGGGTCTCTGAAGTCATCGAAAGATCCAGGATTCCGTTCCTTGGAACCATAGGCGATCGTCGCATGAGCTGGGACGCAGCTCGAAACGTGGCTGTCGCTGCCAATGCGAGCTGTTGGACGCTTTCATGACGTGTGTACACAGCGACCGCAGTCCAGCTACGACCAGGCGAATGATGTACTAGTGTCTCTGGCGGTCTATGGATTATCCATGAGGAAGACCGGGTTGCGCGCTGCCTACCTTTGCATGCTTTTGGACGCGTACACCGCAAGTTCAAGCCATCGACGCTGCACGATGAGAGGCATCCAGAGGCAAACTTGCGGTGCTGAACGGGCGAAGCCGGCACACGTCCGCGTGTCTGAGCGTAGGCACCGAGCGGCACGGCAGACGCTCAGGGCAGCTTCAACACCCGTGCTGTGTCTGCGTTTTCTAGCTCCTATTTCCGACAGGAAAACGCCACCGAGCATGCTGGATCCTTGACGCGATCCCGGTGACCACTAGAGTCCCGTCTCTTGTCACTGGCTGCAGCTACGCATCTTCAGGAGTCAACACCAAAGCATGGATCGCGCTTCAGGCGCAAACATTGCGGAATCCAGTGCGCTACGAACAACCGCAGTGCTTTCTGTGCAGAAACCCCAGCGGGTTGTACGCCACGCGATCGCTACGTACCTCAACGCCGATTACGCAGGTACCAGCAACAATGCCCATGATTTGATTCATCACGCATCCATAGTCAATGCACTGCCGCACTAGATGTGTTCTGAGTGCGTCTATGCACTCGTGCAGACGTCCAGCTGGATACCCCCTCGTGCATAGGCAAGTCTTCAGGGACACGTCGCTGCGGTCGGCGCTCGTCGACGGCCCTGCAGCGCACATCCAGCACCCACGATCCCGGCCTGGTACTGGTATCTGCAACGTCGTTGCGCTCAGCAGTTGGACTCTGTTTCTAGCAACTCGACAATGGTGACTCCGGGTTTCATCAGTAGTACAGTCGGTGCACGCGGTATGTCGTCGCGTTCCTGCAAAGCACTGGCGCTGAGCAGGATTCCTGTGCTAGTTACCTGGCGGCGGACTCGGCTGAACGCTGCGAAGCACCGCGGTGGCTTGCGCCTCTCCCAAAAAGCCGACGACCAGGCTTCACCTTCGGAATCAAAGCAAAAGTCTGAACAGAGCGGTGCGTTAGATGGGAAACAGCAGACAACGGGTGTGAACGACTCGGAGCAGTCGCTTCGGCAACTGCTTGGGATGCGAGGCGCCAGCAAAGAAACGAACAAGTGGCGAATTCGCCTGCAGCTTATGAAGCCTATCACCTGGATTCCACTAGTCTGGGGAGTTGGCTGCGGTGCAGCTGCCTCCGGGCAATACCAATGGAACGATCCACAGGACATTGCAAAGCTATTGCTCTGCATGATCCTGTCGGGTCCGGTGTTGGCTGGCTTCACCCAGACGCTCAACGACTGGTTCGATCGCGAGATCGACGCTGTGAACGAGCCCTATCGGCCGATACCATCCGGAGCTATTTCCGAAGGTGAAGTCGTTGCGCAAATATGGGCGCTTCTCTTCGCCGGACTCGGCTTGGCATACGGTCTCGACCTGTGGCAGGGGCACCAGTTTCCCCGGGTGCTTGCTGTAGCGTTGTTTGGAACCTTCCTTGCATACATCTACTCAGCGCCGCCTCTGAAGCTGAAAAAGAACGGATGGCTAGGGAATTATGCACTCGGAGCATCGTATATTTCACTGCCGTGGTGGGCGGGCCAGTCGCTCTTCAGCGACAACCCGTTAGACTGGAAAATCATCGCACTAACGCTTCTCTATTCTTTTGCTGGGCTTGGCATAGCGGTTATTAATGATTTTAAATCCATCGAGGGTGACAGAAGACTGGGGCTAGCCAGCTTGCCCGTGATGTACGGTGTGGACACAGCCAAGTGGTTGAGTGTAGGCCTCATCGATATTTTCCAGGCGCTGGTAGCGGCCTACTTGGCGCTTGTTGGCGAGACGGGGTATGCACTAGCGCTCGTTGCGATGATTCTGCCGCAAGTGTACCTGCAGTGGAAAATATTTTTACCGGACCCGATGCAGAACGACGTCAAGTACCAGGGTGCTGCCCAGCCGTTTCTAGTTTTTGGGATTTTGATCACCGCGCTGGCGATTGGTCATCATGGACAATTGTAGAGTCGCTGGACGCAGCCCTGTGGAGACGGTCACACATGCGAGCACCGATAGCCGGCTGAGCGCTTCAGGAATAAGGAAATGTCCTGACGCTTCTCAACTGGATGCTGGTGGATAATGTTGTCGTGCTCACTGAGCTGCATCGCGTGCTCGAACGAAACACACGGGTTGCAATGCGCAGACGAACCGAAAGTTCTCGGCTACAGAATGCGTAATGAAGCGCGCTGCGGCAGGCACTTTATTTCTCGGTGCAGTGAACACGGGTGAACCAGCTGTGAATCAACGGCCGTGTCCACGAAAACACTCGTTGCACATTTGCTGCTCGCAACAAGCGCGAGGAGCTCGAATTGCGCATCAGCATGCCACTGCATCTTGAACGATTACCGGAACTGAGGCCGTGGTACATTGCCGTGCTGCATTGTTCTGGCCCAAAACGTACCCGTGCAGGGGTGAACCTCACAGAAAGCCTGTTGGAACGCGCTGTGGACACGGAGATCTCGATGCTCGATGCTGCTTGCGGTACAAGGAATTGTACCCAAATGCTCTTCCCCCTCAGTTGGTCTCATCGAATAGACCGATAACGGTCTCTACGCAGAGAAATGCATCATTCTTGGAGCGGTATGGCCTGCTGCATTGCCGAGTAGGCGATTTCGAGCGAGCGTGGCCATCGCGACCCAGCTGGCAGTGCACACGAAAAGCGCTCACTTTCACCAACAGACAGGTAGGTAGCTTGAAAGGCAAGGAGGTCGCGCTGCAGCAACCATGTCCCCTGATTGCCTGATTGATATCGCCTTGCGAGCCGGCAGCGCTCACTTTCACCAACAGACAGGTAGGTAGCTTGAAAGGCAAGGAGGTCGCGCTGCAGCAACCATGCCCCCCGATTGCCTGAACGATATCGCCTCGTTAACCCGCTAGCCTGTCCGATAGAAACTGCACCTGCACAGTCACGCACGGTGCACCTCTCATGCCGTTCAGGCCGGCAGCGCTGACAAATACCACGCGCTCATTCGTAGATTTCTCCGGAAACCTTGCCCCGATATCCCTCGCAATAGTAGCGCCCGCGGGATGAACAAAAACCTCGTTCTCCGCGGTGACGACTCCAAGACGCCTTGCATCATCACCGCTACACTGGACGATGCGCGCTCCCATGCCGAAGCCGCACCCAAGCTCGCTCGCTAGCCTCAAACAGCACCAACACCGCTACCAACACCACATTATGTCTCCAACTGCAAGTGCAGCAATGCAGCAGTAGCCCAGCTATATGGATGCATCCCAGGCGCCTAGACCGGCGATCCGCAACGCAACGCGCTGCCTGGGCCTGTGTAGACGCTGCGGCGCTGGCGCTTCGCGAAACCAGACATACCCGCGCATACCGCTTCACACCGAAAACTTTTTGGTGCTTTTTGTTTTCGTATTGTTTCGTTGCTTGGAACGGTCCACGTACCTGCCGCACGAACTCAGCTCATTCATGGCCAAGCGGCCGCGTCCAAGTGCCTCACAAGAGGATCTCCAAGAAAGGGATGAAGCGATTGACGGGAAATTGTTGCGCTATCAAATAGCACAGCTTGGTGCTTCCTTGCAAGCTCGACAGGAGGAGCTGCAGAGGCTGCAGAGCCGGGTGGAAACCCTAGAGCGGGAACTGGCAGAGCATGATGTTGCGCAAAAGCCCGAGCTTCGGCCCGAATGGGAGCCTCTTGTCCAGGCGGCAGCGGCTGCGAGGAAGGTAGAGCGTCTCGAGCAGGACCTCGAGGACGCCCGCCAACAGCTCACGCAACAGCGGCGTCTTCTCGTTCGTTTAGAGTGCGGAGTCTCTGTTACCGGTACCAGCACTGCGACTGATCAAGCACCTGTTCCCAAGCCAGACTCGTCACCTGCTTCGGAGCAGTCGTCAGCGCCGGAACGCAACGATACGCTAGCGGGCACTGCGGCCGCGGAGGCGCCATCGTCGACCTCCGCTGGGCCTCAGCAAGTCGACACAAAGCAGGTATCCGTCCTACAGTCCCAGGTAAATGAACTGGAAACAAGGATTAGTCTTTTGGCAGAGGAACTCGCACAGGAGCGTGAACTCGCTCGAGCCGTTCGCGAACAACTCGAGAGCAGCGCGCGGGAGAAAGCGGAACTAGCGAGTGCACTCCAGGTCGCCCAGGAGCAGGCACAGAACCCAGAGCCAGAGGTTATTCGGGCGTCGGCCACCTACAAGAGCATGGAGGCCCATTTACTGATTCTTCTGCGGGCTGAACAGAAATGGAGTCAGGATCGAGAAGCGCTTGTCCGCGAACGCGATGAGCTCTTGATTCGCGCTAACCAGGAACAAACAGTCGAGAAGCGAGAGCTCCTTAGCGAGATCGAGAAGCTCAAAGCAAAAATAAATGAGAAGAACACGGAAACGGAATGGCTGAAGGAGAATGTAGCCAAACTACAGATGATGTACGAGGAGAAGAAAAAAGTCGCTGTTGATCCCGTGGTTCTAGACGAGACCAGCAGAGCTGTACGCCAACTGCAGGAACGGAACGCGGATCTCAGCACGAAATTACAGAGCATACGGACAGCCGAAGCGGTAAGTTTATACAGTTACTGACGTAGCGGAAAGCGCCTCACGTTGCATCTCCTGGATGCACGGGCGCTTTCATAGAGCTCGACTCCATTCAGTCAGTCAGTCAGTCTGACTGTCTGTCTGTCAGTTTGTGTGCATGTGTTTGTATGCACATGACCAGCACCCATCGTTGACGTTCTTTGGCGAACACTGGCGTCATCTGGTGATATGCGAAGCCACAAGGCGACGCAAGCGATACGAGCGCCCGTACCGCCGTCGACGCCATGCAGCGGGTGCCGGTGACCACACGGGTATAGCGTTGCCGGCTGACTCGGGCCCAAGACTACCACACGCTTATCGAACCGAACAGAGCACTAACCGATTCTCATCAACCAGGATGTACAGAGCGCTTCTGAAGACGCATCGGAGTATTTGGCAGAGATCGAGACCTTGTCGTCCAGCTTGACCAAGGCGGAGGCCTCCATCGCACAACTCACGGAACGCCTTATCGAGAAAGAAGCAACCCTAGGCAAAGTGCTCGCGGAAAGGCTCAAATACATTCAGCAGCAACTGACGTTAAAGGAGCAGCTGAAAGTGGAAGCGAATCGCGCCGAGAAAGAACACGAGCTCTCGCAACAAATCAGCCATGCATTGACTGCAGCACGGAATCAGGTGTCCGAGCTGCAGAGCCAGTTGGAGAAAATGAGTAGCGAAATGCGTATTGTTCGCAAGCAAGCCGACATCGCCCGCCTCGGCGCCGAAAAGAGCGCGGCGGAAGCGTATACCCAGCGGCAGTTTGCCGAGTCCGCCCAATCGCAGGTAAGACGCCTCAGTGGAGAACTGGCTCAGCTTCGTGGTCAGATCGAACAGCAAACAGAGGCGCTGCGTGCTGCAGACGAAGCGAAAACGCGTAGCGAACGACGCGTGTCGCGGCTGGAGCACGAGCTCGAACTATTACGCAAGCGCAACGCTGCAACGAGCGCTAGCGATGTCGACTGGCAACACGAAATGATCGAAGATATGCGACGCAAGCTCTACTGCACCGTCTGCAAAGCTCAGGAGAAACAGGTTACACTGCTTCGCTGTCTTCACATGTTCTGTCGGGATTGCATTCAAACGAATATCGCGAATCGAAATCGCAAATGCCCGTTATGTGGCGAAAAATTCGGCACCGACGATGTGAAACCGATCTTTTTCGTCTGAGCGACTCGCGAATGCCAGGAGTACGGTTTGCTCCACGTAATGAGCGTCCACGCTTGCGAGCATGAATGTATGGATGTGTGTGCGGGCGTTCATATGCACGTGGCTTTTAACGAGATCATGTAGGTACGAGCGAGGATGTGTGGATTTGGCACAAGTCTCGCCAGGGCGCCTGGTACACCAGCACCACCAGCATCACATGAGCGATTGACGCCTGCAGCTGCCTCCTCTGCGCTGACCCTTAAACGATTCAAACGATTATCAAAGGGCGTACCTGCAGCGCATTCGAATGATTTCCAAGGGCAAACACCCGACGCGTCTGCTACGTGTTTTGGACACGAGCTCGCCTTTGCTCCTGGTCACCATTCATCGGATGCGAGATTTGCCAGATACTGCCGATGCAGCAGTCCTCCAGGTAGATGCGTTAAAGACGCGGTACCATGCAGCCTCCGAGGCAGCGGCGACGACGTGGTATTCGGGCGCTCGTCCAACAACTGTTGGGATTCAGCTGCGTTGGGCTACTCGGGCAAGGGCGCACTCACCCGCGCTCAGCTTCCGACTGACGCTGCTCCTGTTGTTGTTGTTGTTGTTGTTGCTGCTGCTGCGACCTCGATAGCGGATGCATCACAAAGTCCAGCGTCCGTCGCGTCACTGGCGCTGAGGGCGATGCATCCGCAATGCCTGGTGCGCTGCTGCCCAGCGCCCCGGGTTGGGTTTCAGGCTCCGTCTCAACGCCTGACTCGACGAAACTCCCCGGTTGTATCTGACCAATGTCAGCGAGTGCGTCGCGGGCCTGCACCAACAGCGTCTCTGCTTCCTGTTGCTTCCGTCCGTGTCCGCGGCGGAAGAGGATATACACCCGCACACGCAAGCCACGCATGAGGAACTCGCGAGCGCGGCGCATTTTCAGCGCAAAGTCGTGACTCTGTGTCACTGGCGAGAGACGAATCTCCTTGGTGACTTGTTGGCGTGTTTTCCGTGCTGCTTTCACCATATTCTGCTTGGCTTTGGCGGATCTCGTCGATAGTACGTCACGTGCGGACGTAACGAGTCGACAGACCGGCAAAGGGCGTGCTTTGGGCGCCACTTCGACCAGATCGAGTCCACGGCTCGATGCCTTCTGCAGCGCATCTGCCACAGAGAAGGTGCCCAGTGCCTCACCGTTGGTATCCACAAGCAGACACTGCATCGTAGAGGGAATTTCATCGTTCACACGAAGACGTGCTTTCTCTGCCATGCGGGGCTTGACCTGCGATGCAGCCGCAACTACAAAGCTTCTCCGGGCCGTCGATGCAACCTCCACTGCAACTAGGCTTGCGCAGCTCGCCTTGCTGTACTTTGCTGCAGTCGCTGTTACACCGTACAATGCCGACTGCACATGTCCAAGCACCCGGGTGTAACCAGTGTCTGCAGCAGCTCCCGGCAGTCGACGGCTTTGTGTGCTAGTCCGGGACAGCGTCTCGTGCGAGAAGCGCATGCCAAACGCATCCCTACGAGGCATGTATCCGTGGTTGTCGTTCCAGCGGGTTACGGAGCGTCGTATCCAGCATGACAGGCGATGCAGTACACGAGCGGATTCTGGCATGAGAAGAGGGTCAAGGCGACAGCGCTGTGCTGGCGCTGACGTCTGCACACCCCGACTCGCGGTCTGTTCACGACGACGACGACGACTACTGTGAGGAGCAGGAGGAGAAGAAAAAGAAGTGATGCGCCTCATATGCAAGACGCTGCTCGCGGTGGACGCTTTGCACGCTGGTACAGCGTGTGCTCTACTGTACGCCGTTGCTGTCGCCACCCGAGTCGACGTCTCCGCTACGGGACCGAACGCCCGAATGAAGCCCAGATGCTGACAAAAGCGGTCCCAGCGGCACCGCTTTCGCCAAGACTCATACGTGAAAAGCGGTGTGCGCACCAGCGTCGCGGTACTCGCAGGGCAGCCTTCCTGGGCGAGGCCGTGTTGCGCGTGTGCCGACGCCAAGCCACGAAGCCAAACAGAACACCAGTCCCCGCTGTGTCTGGTGCGCATGAAACTCTCCTCGAGTCTTGAGTCCGGTACTCGTAGGTCACCCGTCGAAAGCAGCGCCGACCCGCACAACAGCCAGCGCCGGTGATGCGCACCCGTTGCCTGCCAGTCCCGCGTGAACGCAGTCGTACACCAGTGCTGCTCCGCTGACAAGCACAAACGCTCTGTAAACCTCGGGGCTTCCTCCACTGCACCTCGTGTAGCTCCTGGAGACGACGTTCGTGTTTCGTGCCAGCCAGCGAGCGCTGGCCTGCGACCAAGAAACGTCCAAGAAGCTCACCGTTCGCAGCAGCAGCAGCATTGCACAAGGAGGACGCGCAAGTCTCGTTTGGCGACCGCGACTGGTACGCCCATTGTCTCTGCAACTGTCTGTCGCTGTCGTGCGTTGCCTGCAAGCGCTTTCGGAAACGCATCGAGTGGACAAGTCTGAGGTGTGGTGGCGGTATGGTCATCGTTCAGATAAAATGGAATAAACAGGTCTTCCCTACAGAGGTGTCTGAGGACGAGACGGCGCGTTCACTCATGGAGCGTTTACAGAAACTCACCGGGGTACCGTCCGAGCGCCTGACGCTGCTGGGCCTCAAGCGCGGGGCAGTGCGTGTCCACACTGCCGGTACGCTTGCTGCACTCGGCCTTCAGGACGGGTGTACGGTGATGCTGCTTGGAACGCCTGTGTTAGCGGGTGCGGCTGCTGTCAGCCAAGCGGTAGCGAATAGCCCGCTGTCGCCCGAGAAGGCTGGTGCTGGGGTCACAGGGACAACTGCCTCGGGTGCGTCTGCAACTCCCCCGCTGAAGCATGTGCGGCGGGGGCTTGCGAACCTCGGCAATAGCTGCTACGCGAACGCTACGATTCAGTGTTTATTGCAGGTGCCTGAGCTGCGCGACTACCTCAGATCTCGCGTTCAGAGCAGCGCTTCGTTGGCACCAGCGGTGACGACTGCTGACGCGGAGCACCGAGTTGTCATGGCGCTTGCAGCACTTGCAGAGACGCTTTCATCACCGAACGCAGTCCAAGGCTCGTCTGATAATCCCGAGCGCTTCTATCCACAGGTGGTCATGGCTGCTCTGCGGAGCGCGTATCCCCAGTTCGCACAACGTGACAATCACGGTATGTATATGCAGCAGGATGCGGAGGAGTGTCTTTCACAGATTCTCGGCGCTCTGGCGCGCATGGAGCCACCTACAACCGGAACAAATTGGGTAGATGCCACTTTCGGAACGCTGATTGCCTCAACCGACCGCTGTGACGAACCGAATGAAGTATCCACGGCGTGCACGCCCGTTGTCAGTCACGAGTGTTTACGACTGCTGCCGTGTCATATCAGCAAGCAGGTGAATCATCTGTCGGAGGGCATCCGCGAAGGCCTCGAAGGCTCCATCGAGCGATACGTGGACTCGCTGGGTCGAACCCTGAACTGGAAGCGGGAATCCCGAATCGAGCGGTTACCACCGTACCTCATTGTGCATTTCGTGCGTTTCTTCTGGAAACCGGTTGAGAAAGTGAAAGCCAAGGTTTTGCGCAAAGTCGTGTTTCCGCTGATACTCGATACGTTGCCATTCTGTACGGACAGCTTGCAGGATGCCCTCCGAGCAGCTCGAACGCCAACCGCCACGACAGAAGCAGACGCGGAGGGTGCCCTTCAAGACGCTCAGGTCGGCGGTAGCAGCAGCAGCAGTAGCAGCAGTGGAAAACCCGACACACCGTCCGGACTGTATGAATTGTTTGCTGTGCTCACGCATCAAGGACGAACTGCGGACTCGGGTCATTACGTCGCATGGGTACGTGATCCCGAGCAACCCCTGGATCGCAGTGTTTGGCTCAAGTACGACGATGATCGTGTTGAGACTGTTACCGAGGACCAGATTCTTCGACTCTGTGGAGGCGGCGACTGGCACATGGCCTACATATGTTTTTATCGAATGAGGCCTGGACCAGGCACCAATGAAAAACGCTAGCATTTGTTTCAGCTAAATGAGCTTGATGGCGAAAGCAGCGCGGAAACGTGCACGTCAGTTGTGACTGCTTCTGAATCAAGCACCGATGAACGAGGATCAGTGTGTTCGCTCCCCGAAAGCCTCATATCAGCAACACGAGCAGATCACTGGACCCCTGTGAACACTCTATGGACAGACGCGCGTCCAAGCGCCATTTCCTGAACACCAGGCCACAGCTTCCAAGACCGTGAACATCTCACAATGCGTTCACGAGGTGGTTACGAGCGCCTTCGCGAAATGCAACCTGCAGCATCCGCAGGTGAACGAGACGCTTTTCATAACAATGGCTAGCGTTCAGCTCGACGCTCATCGCTGCGTATGAATCAGCGGATAGATTTCTTCATGGTGTATCGTCGTTGTCCGCGGACTGATGGATGTGCATTCTCGATCGAGGCGGGAACACGAGCGTCATCCGCGAGTCCAATGCAGCGCTGAACCGTGACTAGGTCGTCATGATCGCATCCCAGTCGCGCGGATGTGCTGCGGTAACACCGCGAACGAAGGCAATGAAAAGCACACATAGGACGACGCGCTCATTTCGGTGCTTTCCTTTCACGGACTGCATATCTATGCGCACCAAGGCGCCAATGAAGCACGGTGTATGCCGGGCAAGCACGTCTCAAGGGCGTCGACATCTAAGGCACGCGGTTGGGCGGCGTAGCGCAGGTCACGGTGAACGCTCTGGGAGCGCTCTGAAAACATCTGGGTGCGTTTCGCAGGATGACGAGCACCTAGGAGCCTCGAAAGTACCGCCGCTCCTTGCATCGCTATGTCCACGACATTGTCTTACGGGGCGACGTTCGCAAAGGCGCCACATCGAGCGAGTCTCTCTGCAGAAGCGAGCAGTTTCGCAGCAAGCGTGGCGGTATATACCACCACCGCTCGCACCTATGGCGCTACTGGTTCAACATCAGTGACATGGACAGTGTTTTCCGCATCCCAGAGCGTCCGATTCGATGCACCCAAGCGCAGTTAATGAATGGGAAAAAGGAAACGGGGCGAGGCGGAAGCATTCGAGAACCCGTTCTCGTGTGTTGCCGTGGACATTGTCGCCTTTATAACGATGCATCGGAAGGACACAGTTAACAGGATGTCTTCTTATCCACAAAAATAACGTTCAAAACTTTGCCCATGAACATGATGCATACGCACAGCACCGGTTTCTGGTGCTCGTTGCGCTGGTGCTCGCCTCCGCGCAACAGCAGGTGTTTCCGTGCAGGCCAGTGCCACTTGTGCCGCCAGTTTCCGTTTCCGCACAGAGCACGCATCGCATAGTGCTTGCTCTCTGAACACAATCAAATCCAATAGTGTCCACAGCCGTGAAGATCACAAACTTGTAGCGTGTACTCTGTTACGGACGCGTGCTCCAGTGCGCACCACATGCTCGGGCGCGCTAGATCAGTAAAACGAGTACCCAATGACTATGATGAAGGCGCTATCCAGCCACAGACTCTAATATCTTTTCACTGCCCTTCGAAGAGATTTCGACGTGATGGAAAGGGTCAAGCTGTTGCGGCACTGCACAACCAGATACGTCAGTGTCTCGACTGCGACACCACGTGCTACCAGTAACGCGGGCAAAGCTGGTCTACCACAAACCAACCAGTGCCTGAAAGTATCACATCATTTTTACAACGAGCTGCAGCAGCGGTGATACCGAAACGTCCAGAACAAACACCACTGAATACGTTCATGGCCAAAGGTTCCGTGTGAACGACTACGCTCGCAGTGTGGCACTTCTGGCGAGAACGCTACGCACATGACGTTGAGCAAAGCCTGAGCTTGAGGCGGCAACCTCGACACCGGCTTTGACGCGTTGACTTGCAAGTCTCTACCTGGTCGCGCTACAGGCGGTGCCTCGAGTGGCCTCAAACACGAAGAAGCTGCCTAGGATGAGTAGAAAGCAAAGCTTGCGCCTTGGAAGCCTATGTTTCACATCAGTGCCGTCCGACCTGGGCTGTGTGAGGCGACACCTCCAGTGTGCCCAGCGGTCATGGTCACAACCCGCTACGCAGCAAAAGGCCAGATTTTGCACCCTGTTGCGAAGTTCCGCAGTCGATCGCCGAGTTCAACGAAAGCAAGACTGCTCTGTTCTCAGAGAGCCAAGCGGTAACGCTTGCAGCAACTCCACGCCCAGCGCTGCGAGCGCTCACCTAGCGCGACTGCTGGTGCACTTCAGTAAGAGAACGGGAGCCAGTATGCTCGGTATCCTCGGGGCGTTGCTCTTCTCTACAACCGCGACGCTAGAGAGCGATACGCGGGTCCAGCTGCCTCCCAGTCATCAGCTCATGATAGCGGGTCCAGTTCAGGCACTCACGGATGAGCAGTTTATCGTGGCGGAGGCGTGGCACCTCGTTGATCGCAAGTTCGTCGACCACGCACAAATTCAAAACGACTGGAACAAACTGCGGTTAAAATACCTGCGTCGATCGTACCGCAGTATGGACGATGCACACCAAGCGATCCGCGACATGCTTCGAACGCTTGGTGATCCCTATACGCGCTTCCTCAGCCCAGCAGAGTACAATAGCTTACTTGCCGCAGCGCGTGGCGAGTTGGTCGGCATTGGTATTGAGCTCGCACCTCCACGTATCGACAACAGTGAGGATAAGCAGCATGCTACCGGCACATCGAAGGAGGCCGCACCACCCGGACGCGTCTCGGTGGCAGCGGTGCTCGATGCCTCGCCTGCTGCCCTGGCAGGCATCCGACCCGATGATGAGATTTTGCTGGTCGACGGAGAGGAGACAGGCGGTCTCTCACCTGATGAAGTCGCAGCGCGGATTCGGGGTGAAGCCGACTCTTTCGTGCGCTTGCGGATACACCGCAGAGGCGAGCGCGAGCCGCGCGATCTCGTTATCAAGCGCACACCGCTCCGGCTGGATGCGTTGTTGGCACGCGGCCCTGATCCAGAAGGTGTCGCTTACATCAGGATTCGCCAGTTCAACGAGAATACGGCTGAGGAGCTACGAGCTGCGGTCGAGAGAATGGCAGCGAACCGGAGTGCACCGCTGCAGCTCGTGGTCGATCTGCGCAGCAACCCCGGAGGCTACTTTCCTGACGGTGTCGATGCGGCGCGACTTTTCCTACCAAAAGATCGAACAGTAGTCTACACCGTTGACGCCAAGGATCGCGTGAAGGAGCTTCGTGCTCAAGAGGACGGACCACTGCTTCGAATGGTACAATCACCGGTTTGGGTACTGATCGACCGCGGCACTGCGAGCGCGAGCGAGATATTCGCCGTCGCATTACATGACAATGATGAGGCGAAACTCATCGGTTCGTGCAGCTTTGGAAAAGGTGTCATTCAGACTGTTCAAGGGCTTCGTGATGGAAGCGCCGTCGCGATCACAACTGCCCGATACGAGACACCGAAGCATGAGAACATCAACAAAAGAGGAGTGTGTCCGGATATTGTGGCGACTTGCAAGGCACCGCCTCTCAACTCCGAGACAGCAAGTATACGCGACGCGCTTGCCTGCCTTCCGCGTTAAGCGCATATAGGGTAGACTAGGAAGGGGAGGAGGAGGAGGAGGAGGAGGCGGCGGCGGCGGCAGAAACATCTGTATCCCAGTCCCTGCGATCCGTGGTGGGTGCGCGTATTCCAGTGCCTGACGAGGCACCACCTGGAGACGCTCGAGCCGTACCACACGTAGCAATGGTTTCGGGCGAGGCCCTGCCCAGGATCTCCCACGATCAAGCATTCTCTACCGCGATGAGCATCTTCGAGGGGCATAAACCTGGCACAAAAAGGTTCTTTGGCCACAAAATGTGCCAGTTTCAGCGGCGAGTTGCTCAGGTGCGCTCCAAAGCTCCAATGCAGGAATCCGGGTGCTCGTCTGCGTCTCGAAGAAATGACGTTCAGAATCGATGCTGGATACTGCTCACTCTGCTGCAATCGGATTTCAGCGCGGCGCTAGACAGGCCGCGAAGCAGACCCCCTGACATGATCATCAGCATCATCAGCATCATCAGCATTGCTCGCGGGGAGGAATTTCAACAGCCACGCGAGGCACTGGATCCAAGCGTCATCGAAACTGGGCGAATCCTCAATCGCATGATTGCTGCGTGGATAGAAGAGTACCCGGAGCGCTTCAGCCTGGGTACGAATCGCACGTGCCCATTGAAAACCCTGCGAACACGGGACGCGTTGGTCTTGTCCACCGATCTGCAACAGGGTCGCTGCTCGAACTCGATCCGCATGCGATATGGGTGAACACAAACGCATACGTTCCAGCTCGGCGAGTTGCGGCACTCGATGAATGTTGCCTGGCGTACTCGACGCAGATGCATCTCCAATGCCGTCGTTGCTGTCGGACGTCGAGCGCTCGACGCCTCTTTCGAGCCCTATCTCGATGCCGCATTCGTGATAGCACCAGTCTGCAATATCCGTCTGCGACACCATTGTGGCAATATCGACGACAGGATTACGCAGGACAACCGCACGCACGACTGAAGGGCGCACGGCGCTGAGGTGCGCCCCCAGGAAACCCCCATGACTCCCGCCGACAACACCGACGCGCCTGCGATCAATAGCGCTCCACTGGGGGTACCAGCGTCCCGAACTTGTGCCGCTGCCGTCGTTTTCGTTGTCAGAGCGACCCCCATCGCCTAGTGGCTGGTGCTCGCCTCGGAACCAGCGCCAAAAATCAGCGTTCTCCAGTGCGCATTCCATGGACAATACACATTCTTGAACGTCTTGCTCGCCAATCTTACCGAGCAGGGAGCGAAGTCGAGCCTCGCCCTGTCCCAGTGAACCGCGGTAGTTCGGCAGCACCAGCACGCAACCCAGTCGAGCGAGTACCGCCACACCCGGATTCCACACGTTTGCCAGGTAGCACGCGTGCGGGCCACCGTGCAGCACCAGTACCAGCGGTACACGGCCGTGCGCATCAAGCAGCGCGCCCCGGTTCGGTGCCACCACGATCGCCTCGAATCGATCCGGGGGATTCGTCGACACAGACGAGAGCCAACCGCCCGCTGAGAGCGCCAACGACGCGATACCAATGCGGTAGGTCTGGTTTGCAGCCCCGTAACCCAGCGTGACGGTGCCGAGACTTGCTTCGGTGTTGCACCATTGCATCCGGTGACACTGGTCGCTGGGTGCAAAGCACCACTCGCTCACGCACTGAACCGTGCGAGTAGTCCCCGAGTCCGCAGCATCCTCCTTGATCAGCCGGGCGGCGAGCTCAATCGTCGGCGCCGTCAACAACGTCATGCTGGTACCGACCACGATGTCCAGAGCCAGACGCTGCGGCTGCGGCTGCGGCTGCGCTTCCCCATCCGTAGGAGGCTCCGGTAGCCAGCTGCGCTTCACTGCCAGCACCTGATCCATGCGCTGGTAGCACGCGTGCTCAGACTCACCGATGAACGCGAGCGCTCCAGTGCGGCGATCGAGCAGGACAGGTCGCGCTCGGCTGCCGACGACTGCGTTCAACACAATCCATTCGGAGCCAAAGCATCCGTCTGCGCCCTCAAGCAGCACCCGAGCTGGATTTAACGGATAAAACCCGCCGGGCCATTCGCCAAAACGAGGCCACGTTTCCCCGTTCGGAGCCAGAAAGCGACGACATGGACCAAGGCGAAGCGTGCGTTTCGGTTCATCGATGAGCAGCAGCGGCGCCTCTGTGATCCAGTGCGCAGTGCAATGCGGTGCATCGCAGGGTGCCTCCGCCCACACCAGCAGCGCATCGCTGTGCAATCGTGGACACGTTCGACTGTAGTACCAGGGCGCGTCTGCATCGGCACCAATGACCACCTGTACATGAGCGACGAGCGCAGATCCGTCTGCATCAGATTCACTTTCCTCGATTGGACGACGTTCCAGCAGAGCAACAACGATCACGCTCGGACGATTGGTACAGTACACGTGTCCGCGCGGCACATCCGTGCGCCGTTGCCGCGCGATCCAGACGAGCACATCGCCGCGGCACTGCGGATCCGCGGCATCGGCATCGGCGATCGCGGGCGCAGCCCCGGTGATCCGCAGCGCACGCACGCGCCATGCCGCCGGTTGATCGGCAGCTGCGTGCAGCAGCGCTTCGAGCGTGTACAGGCGCGGGGCGCGCTTGCCGACAAACTGCTCTCCGTAGTCGTCGATATGTCGGAACGCCGAATAGCTGGGCCACGGCGTGTTCTGCTCTGGGCTGGTTTTTGTTGTCAGTGAATTAATGTGTGGTTGATCTGAGAGCGCTGGGTTCGGATGCGTTGGTTGCAATTGCTCCGCCACGTAGAAGAAGGCCATTTGTGTTGCGCTGTATGCACAGCCTCCGAATAGCGCATCGCTGTAGACGTCGCCATGAACCCTGTCGGTCGGGATGCAGCGTACCAGGTGTGGTGCGCTCGGGTTTCCGTTCGCGAGCTGCTGGCGCTGCCAAACTTCTATACGTGCTGCACGCGGCGAGGATTTTGATGTGTTGGCGGACGTGTCCTTATCCTTGTCGCGAAAAAATAGCAGTCGGTACGCCACCTCATCTGAGTCAAATTTGAGTACGTGCTGCGTCTCCTGCGCGGCAACCGCTGGTGGCGTTATTCGCTCGATCTGGAGGAGAGGCGTAGCGGCGTTTCGTTTCGAGCCGCTGACGGGTATGGAAGGTGGCTGGTTTGCCCTGATCAGGAACTGTTCCCAGTGCGTGTATCGGTACTGGTGTCCGATGCGCGGCTCTCTTTGCTGCCGTTCTATTTCAACTGTGACCAGCAGACACGGCGTCTGTGGGCTCTTTGGAGGCGCTTGAAGCGCTGCATCGCGGGGCTGGCTAGCCGTATCCGCTGTCTCCAACGAGGGTGGCGGTGCGCGCGTCCAGAACCAGGACGTCGACAGCGCTGCCGACACTGGCGTCGAAGTTTCTCGAGTAAAGTTCTCGAAAATCTTCGCAGCGAGTTCCTCTTCTTCCAGAGTGTTAGGGTCCTCGCCAGCCATTTTCGCTGCAGACAGCGGAATCCAGTTGCACAGGTCGCTCACGAGCAGAGGGACCCTGTTCGTGAGGAATGGCGCGCCCAAGTGCCGGCGCCCGAGCAGACGCTGACGAGGCGGTGATCCCAGCGGCTTTGCCAGCTGGCACCAGCAACAAGAAACGCCTTTCAAAAGAAAAACGTTGTCGTCGGTGGTGTACAGTAGTGGCGACCAGCGCCCTAGACAAGAAGTCTCTAACTAACGTGCAGACGCCTCCCTCTCTTTTTGGACCGGCCACCTACTACTACTTCCAATTTTTTCTCATATGATTCAACCTTAAGAGGTTGGCCCACAAAATGCTCGATTGTCACCTGCGGAGGTCTCTGATCCATCACCGCGCATCACCTTATGTTGATTGCGGCGTTAAAATCTCGGTTTCGAAACTCCATCCGTTTCTTTCCATTGATTGTACTTACTAATGCAAGCAGTCCTCGAAATTTTGCTCTCCTTTCCATTCGCTCTTCTGTCAGCGGCCGTACTTTGCTCTGTTCTCAGGGCTCCTCTGGCACTTTTCCATCTCCACTCTCTGATGTGTACACCCCAGCTCATGGTAGGTATACAACGTTCGAAACTCATCTACAGGTATCGTAGCGAAACGCCGTGCACACTCCTTGTACGCTCTCGTCGTTGGAGCTGGCGTGGTCGCTTTCTTGGGCGCCTAGCGCCCTGCTCCGTATGCCACTACGAGCCTCTGACTTTCATTCTACTCGAGGGCGCTCAACTGATTGAAAAAGATCGCGAATGGACGCTGCTTCCCACAGTATAGATGCATTCGCAGAGGAGCCCACCGGAGCTTTGTATACTCTTTCCGCAGCGCCTCCCAATATGCAACACGAACTTTCATGAATTTCCGAAAAGCTTCAAAGTCCGCTCCTCGGCTAGTCACCTCGCTCAAAAATTCCAGGTGCTCTTTCAATCCTGCATTCCACGTCTCAATTTTCTTCCTTGCGTTTATCATACCGGATTCTCGATAGTATCTCGCTCTCGAGAATCTCAACAGACGCATGTCCTTCTGACGTAAGTTGCCGTCGTTACCATCTTCCCCACGCTTCGGTGCTGTGATGGTGATGATATTTGTGTGGCCGGGGTCCGCGCCAACGATAAAATCGTTCTCATGCACTTTCTGCATCGCAGGATTCGCCTCCTTCTCATCTTCATGCTTCGTCACGGCCGCAGCCGAAGGCGGAACTGGACGATCTGCCTGCAACCGCCGATAGTGAACACACTTGGATACTTCATTAGTTTCGATCACCCCCAGTAAATACCTTTTGTTTGCTGATTTTGAGACGTTTGAAATCGAAGATATTCCCCCAGTACGTCTCCCGGTTTTCGCCGGAGAATTCCCCCCTGCTAACACTGAACTCGGGACTGATCTCCTTCATGATGCCATGAAGGACGCCGGAGTCGATAGTCACGAAATGTGACTTGATATTGCACAACGGAACCACGTTGAAGCGCTTCCCCATTAGGACAGCCTTCCGTCTCTCCCACTCTTCATTTGTCTCTTCACTCAACTTCATTTCCGCCTTGCGTTCGAGCTCTCGGTCCAGAAACACGAAATAGCGCAGGACGAGGCAATAGTATCTTTCCTTCTCTTTTTTCAACGCTAATATCTTGTCTGTTGGATTTGCGAGCCCCAGTACGGCACGGTGCTCTCGTATAACCGCACGGATGATAGAAGCTTCATTCGTGCTCCTGCGTGATGTCTTCTCTCCGACGAATTCGATCTGATCTTCATGCTTGCGATCGTTCGTGATGCCATTGATAATCGCCCATTTTCCATTGCGAGAGATGCTCGGGTAGAGCGCAAACACGGCGCGTATCATGAAACGTTCGAGGTTTACGATCAGATGGTTCTTAGGGTTCGTGGGGTACTTTTTTTACACCGTATTCGTAAATGCGCCAGTCACTCCTGTATCGAGCACAGCTGAAGGGTATTCACCCTAACTTTCGTGGAGGCGTGCACGCGGTCATTCCTCCTTGACGTTTCCCCTGTGTCAAACATCAGGTGACGAATAGAGGTCCTGGTGAAAAATTCTTCCCGATCTTCGACTCTTTTGAGGTCTGTTACGTCTTCGTACAGCTCTTTCTCCAAATGCATCAGTCCTGAGGAAGCGTTACAGACGCTGCTGGAGTACGTCTCGATACGGTTTCTGATGGCCTCTTGCAACTTTAGCTCATGCGCCTCTTTGATATGCTGAGAATGTCTCCTGGGCTTATGCTTCACGCTCTCCCCAGTGGCAGGTGCTTTAGTAAGATCTGGGCAGCAACACGTCCGCAACGCAATTCATTCTGCGACTAGGGGCAGTTAAGCCGCGTCCGGGCGTCACTCTAGTCGCAGCGGACTTCTATAACAACGCTTCGCGTTGTTGTGGGCAGTAATTCCATCAGCACAATTTGCTAGTTCCTGGAATGATTATGCGCCCGACCCCTTCTCAGATGAAGCATTCCTCGTTCCGACGCCCTCATTGACACAGTAAAAGCCGTTCTGTCTCCGTGATGCATCTGCACCAGCGGTATAACTGCTACTGCCGGTGCAGCCAGGCAAGCACTCGGCACACGAGAGAATACACGAAACAACCAGTACATCCGAAAGAAAGCATAACTAATGGAACCTGGAGGTACGTTGCAGCATGACGGATGATTTTTCCATTCCGAATGCCCATCCATGCCGCAATCCGGCATCCACGGTCGATGGAAACGTTCTGTCATCGGAAAACAAAACTCAGCTACAGCGTGTCGGGTACCGGGCATCCCCGTACGGCCAGCAGCGGGGCTTCCGACGCTGCAGGGGGCGCGATCGTCGTCGCGTTCCCGCGAATCCCCGATGAAAGGCGCGAGGCCACCTCAGCCGCCAATTGACATCCAGCGGATGATGCGCGACGGCGGCACTAGGGGATCGTTTCTTGAACACCTTCAAGCCGCTGGGCGCCTAGCGACGGGAACGCTAGGCGAAGCACACGTAGGCGCTTGTTGAATCGGTGGCTCTTGGGTGAACGGCGCATACTTGCAGGTAATCGGACTGCACAGAGAGCGCAAGACGCTTGGACTCGAGCAGCAGCATCGAGGCACGTTTCTCCAGCTGTGTCGAAGAACGGGGTTCGACGGGGCGTTTGAGGCTCACTGCTGCACGCCCACTATTTTATTTGATTGCGCTGTTTCCATAAAAGTTGCTTTCGGCACAGCGTTGGGTGTCGGCGAGCACCAGAAGAGGGCTTTCGTCGAGATAGAAGCGGGGCTATTAGCGAGCTCGTGAAGTTTGCGCGTTCAGTTCGCGACGCGGGCGACGTTGCCTCGCCATGGTGTCCAACCTTCTACCTGTGCCTGCTCCGAGCCAGGCACACGCACCATCGATGCATCTTACTTTAATGGAGCGGTTCTGGCGCGTTTGCTTTCTCGTTCGATGTTTCTTCAACAGCGTAAGAGAGCGAGGATTATACACCACATCGCGGGTACGGCTGTCGCTCTGGTTGAACACGGAAAGCAAGCGTAAGCGTTTCGCCAGAGGTCTGGGTCTCTTCTGCGCTATCTTTGCGATTATTCTGACTTTGACCTCCCTCCGGATCGACGAGGATCTCCGCCGCTACCAGACCAGCGCGCACATGGACTATCATTACAGGGCACGCATTGCTCGCTTGAACAAGGCACTCGTGCGGCGATGGTGGATTCGTGCGGGCAACGCTTCCTACGAACGCACCCGAAAAAACGTACCACCTCTTGCCAACAGTCTGGACCTCCAAGTGAATGGTAACATCATGCGAGATGTTGACGATCCTTTTGTATATTGCTCCAAAGCGCCGCTCTACCTGGACATTGCAGAGGCGACCCGGAGAGCGGTCGTTGCTGCAGCATACCCTGCACCCGCAATCTCAATCATCTTCGTTACAAAACGCCCAGGAGGCTATGATATGTTGTTGAACTCACTTGCGCAGCAGAGTCGCAAGAGCCCTCTAGACTATGAGCTCATTTGTGTTGACGAGTTGGCACCGTTCCGCGCGGAGCTGGTGCGCGCACAAGCCCGCGAGCTGGGTATCAATCTTGTCGCAATCGTTCCAAGCAAGCCACGTCAGACACGTTACCACTCGCTACCGTTCGGCATCTACAATGCACTGAATACCGGTTTCCTCCTGAGTCGTGGTCGAATTATCACGGTTCTCATGGACAATGGATGGCTCCCTGCAAACTACATAGAGCGCACGCTCGAATTTTATGCCAACCCTGCACACGCTCGCTCATTCCTCGCTTACCCTGAGTGGTTTTTCACAACGGAAAAACCGGATCAGCAGCGTCTCCATAATCCGCTCACAGCGCATCTGTTTCCGGACCCATGGATCGCACCGCCTGTGGAATACACCAAAGGCGGACGGATGCACGGTAATTCCTCCATCCGGAACGTGAACCCCGGCTACATGCGGCCCGAAGAACTAGTCCAGGCTTGGCGACGCGGAGATCCAGCTGGATTCGTTCAACAAGATCCGAAAAATGGATTCTGGGAAATGAGTTTCTGCACCTGTCCATGGAGCGCCATTGAAGAACTCAATGGCCTGGAGGAGTTTCTTGACATTGGCGACGACTGTCACGAAAGCAACCTGCGCTTCCGGGCTCATCGTCTGGGTTACGATCTGTGGATCGATGGAAACACCATTATTCAGAACGTTTGGCACAAATTCTACGAGGACTCTAAGACTTGGAACCGCTACGCGTCGGATACCAATATTCCTCGATTCTTTACTGAGGAAATGTCCGCAATCAAGGCCGGCAAACGCCCAGTTGTGAGCCAGGACGCCCAAGTCGACTGGAAAGTATGGCGCAGCTTGGATTGTCCCATTCAGGTTGCTCGACCGGGTGCTATTTTCTGGTGAGTTCTGCTCATGGTAGCGAACGTGTGAGCGTCGCGCAAACGTAAAAGGCGCCATGTACCCGAGTCCAGGCGCGGCACCGGCTTGCGTTGCCCATAGCCGAAGTGTACCCCAAACATGCCAGTTTTGGATCCAATTCGAAGATTGAACTGCTTGCTCTGTTCCCGACTTGAGATTTTTCTCAGATCTGTTTAAGATATTGAAAGGCATGCAAAGCACAGCATTAATGGCGTATGGCGCCGTACGTAGTATTCGGTTTCTCGGGCGTTTTTTTCAGGATGGCTGCTTCGCAGCTTCACTGCTGGAATTCGTTACGTCAACGCAATCAAGATGATTCACGATGCGCTCGAACAGTGATTCGTAAAACAACCAAAAATATTCTCCAGTTCACAGGTACGAGCTTCCACTCTATTCCGTGTTGGCGCGGGACATGCTCAAATCACGAATCCGTCGTCTTTTCGATCTTGCTGTTTCTAGGCAACTCGTAGACGCAGCGATCTGCGTCACCGGACTGACCAGGGGAAGTTTTCGACGTCGTCCCTGGACGGCTTCTCCAGACGCTCACGCCAAAACGTTCAATGAAATTGTCGCGTGAAATATTCGATTCTGTTGGAAAGACATATCCCCTTGTCTTTGAGGTTACTTACGAATCGGCATTGCACAACAACATGGTACCTCATAGAGGGATATTCCCTCACATGTCTCTTTCTCTTGCGTTTGCACGAAAAAGGGTCCTGGACTCGGACTTTATTCAACACAGGGATGGCTTCAGCCAGCGTATACGTTGCCGTTTTGCACGAAAGGGGCCCAGACAGATCAAAATTCATCGAGTTAATCTGATCCCTGGATGTTCCTCTAGGCATTTGTTTCACCATGGAAAGATGTCGCGTTCCACATATCCCCCACGGGAATCGAAGAACATACGTCTGCGCATGCCACACACAGAGTACTCGCCGGCGAGACCGCCCATAAGGAGCCCATGATCATGGAGTACGGCACTTGGCGCGGAAACTGAGGAGGATACCGTGCGACGCCTTCGAAGCACATCTGGGGCATGTATCGAGCGATAAGGCAAGCGTTCTCACGCCACGGAGTCGCGCGCGTAGGAGGAAGCGTGATTCACAGATGTTAGCACCTGATTAGAGCCACGACTCTTCGATACGAGTGGCGCACCGAGGCTGCATACAAAGAAGATGAAAATGGCAAGCGAAGCGCAGGTCGCAACTTCCGCCTGTCCATGATCTACATTCAAAACGCCCGGTAGCAGCGAAATCTAGACCTTAACCCTGCCATTAACATTCTTGCACTGCTGACGATGGAGCTGGAGGGAAAGCAGAGACCAGCGCATGTAAAGCCGGTGATAAAAGAGAAGAAATAGAAGCAGCCGGAGACAAGGCCCGCAAACGCTGCTGTTGATGCTAATGGCAAAGGCCCGGACTTTAAACTGAATGCCCTAGTTAGCCACGTAAACCGTTGCATTTTACCCTGACTGAGGATAAACATGCTATGAACGCCCTACTTAGTCACGTAAACCGTTGCACTTTACCCTGACTCAGTATATACATGCTATGGACGCCCTACTTAGTCACGTAAACCGTTGCATTTCACCCTGACTGAGTATAAACATGTTATGAAAGCAGACGATGAGAAGCCGTGATGATGCCTGTCTACCTGACGATTCTCTCGACTGATGAATCGGGCCCATGGCGAGACGCAGCGGACTGGATGCATTTGCGCAGTCCATATCAAAAACAGTAGACTCCTGATCAGCGACGGTACCTAGAGGTACTGGGCAAGCCTCGGTGGGGACACCACTTTTCGCGTGATACCCGCTGGCAGTTCGGCGCCATCAGGTTCCAGCGGGCGGCGCTTCGACGCTGCAGGAAGCATCGAATCCATCATGGGCACCAGGAAATAACAGAAAACAGCACCAGAATAGAACGAAATGCGATACGGAACGACAGCGCACGAACCGGGAGAGTCACTGTATGCTTTGGCGGTACGAGTCTTCGTGGGGCTCCTTGCGAAAAGCACGCATTTACCAAGTTCAAGATATAGCGAGCTCCCGCGGTGCAACTGCGACTATACACTGTGCTGGTTGCCCACGATACGGTACAGCGGCGTATTTCTAGCCGGTGCATAACGCAAATCATGCTCTTCGGCGACAACCGTGAAACCCCGTTGCGCCTAAAAGCGCGGCGGCGGTAGATAGGGAAGCGGGGCAATGTATGCATCTGGAAACGCGCAATCTATGCCACTCATTACGGCTGATGCATCCTTGCGTAACCGTCGAGCAGACGCACTGCTTTTCTCGTTGCTAAACGTCAGCGAATCCGTGGAGTCTTTGTTCGGCGTTCGGCACGAGCTCAAATCCGCCTCCGGAAACGCCAAGTGAGCGGGAGCTGGGGCCCCCCAGTGCCCTGCTTCATACCGTAACTCGAGGGTAGACGGCTTCCCATCTCTAGTGCGGGTCAATAACGTCAAGGCAAGCGCCAATGGAAGATAAAGAATCGTCTGGCGAAAGAGCCTCCGCGCTACGGCGATGTCTAGCGGGCGTCGAACGAGTTGCCCGGCGTGAAGCGTCAACCAGAGCGCTAGTAACGTATGACCGAACCCAAAGCCATCGGCGCAAAGGTGCTCGCGAACAAACCAGACCCCAGTTGGTATCAGCGCTGCCGAAGATACCCACGCCAACCGAGCGTTCCACACTGGACTCGTCAACGCTAGCATGCGGTAGCCAGCAGACATGTAGTCCGCTCGACAGAGCACTGCAAGGGCATGGAAATGGGGAATTTGCCAGAAAAACAAGAGCGCTGCTAGCGGGAATCCACCCCGGAGGCTCTCAGCGTCCTTGCCGCAAACGCCAGGAACTGCAGTCCCTGTGTCCGAGGATGCCGCAGCCCAGCCCATCAGCGGCGGGATTGCCCCAACCAGTGCACCGATCCAGGTGTTGAGTGGAGTCAGCACTTTCAGCGGTGTATAGACCGACACGTAGAGCAGGGTATTGCCCAGGCCGAGTAGGGCAGTCTGTGGATTCGTTCCCCAGTACAAGGACATGACGCCAGTCATGCCGCATATGCACGCGAAAGCGAGGGCATGGCCAACGCTCAGTCGACCTGCTGGCAGTGGACGAAAACGAGTGCGCTTCATGCGCGAGTCCAAACGTGCCTCCATGATCTGGTTCATCGTATTCGCTGCGGCAGCACAGAGAAAAGTCCCAACACTGAGCCACCCGAACCGACGCACTCGCTCCCAAGCGTCTCGCAACCCGACCTGCCGCAGTGTGTCCTGGTCAAGGGCTCGAGGCGCTGTCTCGTCCACAAGCCCCGGTGAAACGCCGGCAACACGGGCATCCACGGGGTATAGCAGGTACCCCGCTTGTGCGGACAAAACAACCATACCGGTTAATCTGTACTTGGATAGACGCAGGTAGTCGCGGAAAAAGGAGCCTGCACGCGTCGTGAGCACCTCCGACAGTGTCGATTCGGTAGCAGCCTCTGAACTTGTAGGCAGTCTTTCCGAAACGCCGGCGGCGCAGCCCAGTTCGGTACTGAGGTGAGCAGCGCGCGTACCGACCGCTGTTGCGGTGCTCCGACCCAAAAGCGGCGCCCGAGCGCTCGCGCCAACAGCTGCGCTCAGCGGCACAAGTCGTGACACAGCTTTCAAAGACGTCAGCTCCCGAACACTTTGCCACAGAGGCGCTGTGGGTGGAACGACCCCAGGGCAGTCAACACCGGCCCAGGCCCTGTTCGCGAGAGCGCGCCCTGGGTAACAGCGAACCGAGTGCCGCTTTAGTAGAGGCAGCGTCCGCCCCAGTGACATGATTCTACCGGAGAAACTGCAGCCGCTGAAATGCTGCGGCGACGACGTGCAGCGGCAACCTCGCCGGACGAGGCCTACAGAATGACTAGAGGCGTTGGGTGTTATGCTTCAGTAGCATTAGAGCGGCGACGCTGATGGTGCTCGCGGTGCGCAATTTCGACAGGGATGCGGATGAGACAAATATGTATATTATCGTAAAGCACGTTCGGCAGCCGCCTCAACGTCGGATTTCGATCTGGATGCCTCAGGCTATTCGGGTGTGCCGACACCAGCACGCACTTCACTAGCGTCTGTTGTGCACAAAAGCTGAATGATGCAGCTCGTCCTCGGCTAAGCGTGCACCTTGATGCTATCTGCACGATCATGGTTCGTACCGGGTTTGCGCATGCGCAGCACGATGCTTCTCAGCCTCCATCATGCGTTTGCATTGATGTATGTGACTGGGGTGCCAGCTAGATTCCGCTGCACGTTGCGAGCGTGCATTGATCATTCGCTCTCGAATGGGCGCTTTCCTTCAGGTTTCTTGCAAGTTTGAGGAGATACCGGATCCAAGATGGATGTTTTTGGCCAAATGGTGTCATACGAGTGCACAGGAAAATAGAGATTATGAGGAATGAACATGCCGCTCTCGACTCTGGACGCATGAATGGTGCTGCGGTCACAGCGGTGACTCGACCAAATGGTGCTATGCATCTTTTTTTCAGATCATACGCAATACGTCCCTTGCTCTATCATTCTAAACGATTTGTCGATTACACAGCGTATCCCGTTTCCTATTTGCCAGATCATACGCAATACGTCCCTTGCTCTATCATTCTAAACGAGTTGTCGATTATACAGCGTATCCCGTATCCCATTTGTCGAATCATACGCAATACGTCCCTTGCCCTATCATTCTAAACGACTTGTCTACGAGACATCGCCCAGTTCATCGATGAACAGCAGCGATCAGCCAAAGGCGCGTGCGTTACGCGACGGGTGGCGCGAAAGCGCGGGAGCCTGAGCGCTTACCGCCTCTGGGCGCAACGCGCGGCTTGCGCTTCTGGGCTAGCTTGAGCCTGTACGACACGAACGTTCAGAGCGGGACACACTTGGCAACTATTTCGCTTTTCTGGACTGCTTTATTTATCATCTAGGAGTGAAACTGGAGTCGGTTTTTGCATAGAAAACGGGCACTGCGGATATTCGCAGTTCATGAAAGTCAGCGGGCGACAAGCGGAGTCCTCTTGGTCGCCGCTGACGCCCAGCGCAAAAGTTGTCCAGCGAACCGAAGGCACTCTGCTAGACCTGACCGAATGGCCTACGTCGCTAGATCCAGAGTCATGGACTGTTGACTACGCCACCTACGCGTGTCTATGGAATGACGAGCAGCCGCTTTCTTCGCTTTGGAGCAACGAGGAGCTCGACAGTCAGCAGGTCGAGCTGCCTCTCAGCACCGAACGGAATATTCTTACACTGAACTCTCCTGGTCAGCCCTGCAACCCAAGTGGCAATGATCTACTCACCGCACAGCTACCTATGAAGGAAGTGAAAGAAGCACGTGCGAGCGTTTTGGACGATATGGCTGCGAGCCGTGCGCTCCCGGAGGGCTCTAATCTGCTCACGCTGGCGCAGCGTACTGTTCATACGGCTGGTGGCGGCACTATCAGCGTTCGCTTTAGAGACGATAGAGCCCTGAACGCCGATACCAGTCTCGCTCAAAGCGTTTGTGAAGAGGCGGCATTCACTGAAGCTCGCGGCTTTCTCGGGGCGAGCACCGTTTGCTGCCACACTGGCGGCCATGTTGCGGCACAAGTGCTTTGTCGTGATGGCAACATGAAATCTTGCGATACGGGTCCCAAGAATCAGGTTTACATGAAAGCGGCGGATTCTGACGACTTCATCGGGGCCTCGGGTTTCGCGCCAGACGCCTCAGCGCCTGGCAAAGAGATAACCTCACCCTTGCGGTGGACGGCGGATCACCGGCAAGTTCCAGCATGGCCGCGGCACGCTAGGCGAATACGTGCCCCCTTGAACCTGGAGAATACCCTGAGGTCCACGAATATGGCGCTGGGACCAGAACAGCAAATCGATGACAAAGGTTTACCAGGATCCGGGGACACATCTCCGCGGAAACCGAGCACCGCTCCCGAAGATTTCGAGGATTTCGGATCAACAGCTGTTGGCGTGGACCGAATCGAGCGTGATTCGGCGCTATCCGGAGAAGCGTCAGCGATTCTGGACTCGCAATCGGCGCTTCATTGTGCAGAGTGGCTTCATGAATGGAATGAGAGCGCGGATCCGTGGCGCACGTCACTGGCTTCATCGGGTCTCGCCAGCACCCCTAATCTGCATAGCTCTTCCCGAGGAAATTTGATCGATCCAGAAACAACGGCGACATCGGCGTCAAATCTGCCTGCATACAACATATGTGGTGGCTTGCTCCCGGGAACGCTGCAAACGACCGTCATCGCCATCGACTGCTCCCAGACGGCGCACGGGGATGCACCGACTGCAACCCGCTGGCAAACCTCGCGTGAAGCTGAGACTGGAGAGGCGCGGCACCAAGGCATGAGCCTCCAACGATGCCAGATCGGAGACGTTCTCAAGCAAAAGCGATCTCGCGAACGAGATTATCTCGAGGACTCGATGGATCAGGTTCCCGCTGATGCTCACTTCAACGCAATGCTTCACATGTCGAAGAGCCTGGTTCAAGGAGACGACGACGATGACGTTCCGCAACAGACGTCCGTGACGTATGCAACCCCTGCACGGAAGCGACAGCGCCGCTGTGACGATCCGCCCGGGCATCGGCATTCGTTGCATGCGGGGTTACCACCCTTGCAAAGCACGGCGCATCCACTGGCTACCGGCAACAATGCCGCGGACTTGGATAGCAGGCGCTCACTGCGGGACTTTGTGGTCAACAGAATCGGAGCGTTTCGGCGCATAGTACCTCGCCTGCGCGAAGCCGGTCCGTACTGGCAACTCGAAAACGGCACGACTTGGCGCGCGCCGGTGGTACTTGCGGATCCAACGCCGGCGCTTCATCTTCTCTAAATGGATTGATGCTGATGCACCGCTGACCTGAAGGAGCATGCTGGACCTGGGCGTCCATATGACACCCCTGAAAACTGATACACCGCGCCGTACTGCTTGAAGCGGCATCGAATCAGCTTGAAGTGTTAGAGCGGTGGTCTTTCGCACGCAAACCTCAACGTTTCTATGCTGATTTCAGACCAGAGTGGATCAGGCCCACGTGGCTAACTCGAGCGTATACGCTAAAGTTGAGGTCTCGTTCCGCTTTCATCTACAGTGATCCTCACAGGCTCGTTCTGAGATTGCTTGGTTCCCTCGATACATCTCTCTCTCTGTCGGATATCCGGATATCAACACGCCGGTCTCGTATATCGTTCCAGCTTCGCTATCAGCAGCAGGATCAGGTTGATGGCAGCGTTAGGGTCGCGATTTCGCCGCTTCTGGCTGTTGTCAATGTATTTCATGCCCAGGCAAAAGCTACGATTCACGCATCGCTTGACTTTTTCATCTTTCCCCGAGTCTAGCATCGGTGCGTGCCTCACACTGGGGACTCTTGCCCGTTGTAAAGTGTTCCCGTATGGCAAAGATCCGTCAGTCTTCGAGAAGCGGCCCCGTGGCACGCGAACGCTTGCTTCATCTCTCGGTGTACGCCCTTGACGGAGTACAGAAGGCTCGCCCCAAAGTACTCCTCTGTTTCCGCTTCTGAACGATCCCTTACGGCAAATGCGCTGTCGGCTGCATGCGGAAGCGCACGTTGTCTCGTTTGATAGGGAAGTTATGGAATGTGATGTTCTCCATGATGGAACAAGTACCGAAAAGAATACGCAGGGTGGAGAACGCGTCGAGCGCATTCCAAATATCTACGCCCCGCATCGTGCAAAGCGATGGCAGACTCCCCAATAGAAGCGATCACTGCGATGACGCAAATCCGAATGCAAGACCCATTTCCATGCAAATAGGAGAGACACGGGAGCCCCCGGGAGCGTATCCCCTGAGAAGTAGCACTGCTGCTGCTGCTGCTGCTGCTGAATGCCAAATCATCGCTTGAAGGCCCGCATTTTAGGTTCAGTTGTTGTTTTTTGCGAGCATTCGATTATTTGAATCGACAATTTCCGTTATCTTTCTGCATGCGAATCTCAACCATTCGTCAAGGGAACAAGTCGAGTACGTTTTACTCGTCGATGCAACAACGCGAACCGTTACGCCCATGGGATGTTTTGAAATAGAAAGATCGAAAACTTGAAGCGTGCGCGATTGGAGCATCCTGCACGTACGGAAAGTACAAACGCAGCGGCTCGTACGTACGCGTCGTCGGTTAACGATATCGGGTCTTTTGTAAACCCTTGTTCGAGAGTATCACCAATCATCTTGATTCCCTTGACCTAACGAGTTCCAGCGGGAACGCGTGGAATGAGCCACTCCAGAGCGAGACAGAGGCACCCCAGCATCCTGCGGTTACATGTAGATCCGTATACCCCTATTGCGGCACATCTAAAAAGTTCGAAAAATAATTTCGTGGAATGAACAGAGCAAGTGGTTCAGTGCTCCGCATGAATCTTATACGGCTCTAGTGACTCCTTGGTACGACGAAAGGTTCACAGAGTACGGACTAATGAGCAGCGTTGCGCAATGCACGTCGTGGGACTTGCAACAACTGGGGTCCGGTCTGTCTGGGTAGGGTGCTGCACCTTGGGCTTGAACACGAACTGGGCGCGCTACTGGATGCGCCCCAGCAGCGATCACTGCTGATCTCACTCCGCTCGCAGGCAGTTACGATACACAGGGCGCATGTTCGCGAGCAACCCATCCGAAAATCCCTCCGACAGTACGTTTAGGTGCGAGTAAGCTCTTTTCGAGCAACGCGTTAGCCAATCGCTCTCAATCCACCAAGTGCCTCCACTAGCTCTGCGTCCACTGAATGGATTTCAGGTCTATGCCTTCCTGTACCATCTCCCACAGGGGCGACATTTCACGTAGCCTCTGCACATGCCGCTCGGCCATATCGACGGCATAGTCAATCTCTGATGCAGTCGTAAAGCGACCAATGCCAAAACGAATACTCGTATGTGCGAGATCCTCGTCGACACCGAGCGCGCGAAGCACATAACTCGGCTCCAGGGATGCCGAAGTGCAGGCGCTGCCACTGCTTACCGCGATGGTTTTCAACGCCATTAGGAGGGATTCCCCTTCCACGTACGCAAAGCTAAAGTTCAGGCATCCGGGGTAACGGAATTCACGCGAACCGTTGAGTTGGACATGAGGGATTCGTTGCACGATACCATTGTAAAGCCGCTCGGACAGTTCGACAACATGGGCATAGTCCCGCTCCAGTTCCTGTTCAGCCACGTCACAGGCTGCTCCGAGACCAACCACGAGCGGCGTCGGCAGCGTTCCCGAGCGAAGGCCACGCTCCTGACCGCCGCCGTTGATAATAGGGTCGAGGCGAACGCGCGGACGTCGGCGCACAAAGAGGGCCCCAACGCCCTTGGGGCCGTATATCTTGTGGCCACTTATGGAGAGCAGGTCGATGTTCATGGCCTCGACGTCGATAGGAATTTTTCCCACTGCCTGTGCAGCGTCGCAATGGAAGAAGACGCCGCGCTCACGACACAGCTGTCCGATTGCAGCGATGGGTTGCAAGGTCCCAATCTCGTTGTTCACAGCCATGACTGAAACGATCGCGGTATCGCTCCGGATGGCAGCTGAGAGCGTCTCGAGGCTAACACGTCCGTCCGGTTGCACTGGAACGTACGTCACCTGGAAGCCTTCGCGTTCCAGATGCCGGCACGAGTCCAGGACGCACTTGTGCTCGGTGGTGGTCGTCACGATGTGGCGCTTCGATTGGCGGTAGAACTGTGCTACGCCTTTGATGGCGAGGTTATTGGACTCGGTCGCGCCGCTCGTGAAAATGATCTCCTTTGGACTCGAGGCATTAATGAGTTTCGCGACTTGCTCACGAGCGCGCTCTGTGGCTTTTTCCGCGCTCCAACCGTAGCTGTGGGTACGGGAATGTGCATTCCCGTATTCGTGTAGAAAATAGGGCAGCATGGCGTCGAGAACGCGAGGATCCACGGGAGTCGTCGCCTGAAAGTCCATGTAGATCGGCCGCCTCTGTACAAGTCCTTCTTCTGTCAACTTGGATGCTGCAGCACCTTCAGTTGCTGCAACTCCTGCCTCGTGGTGTAGGGCGCGAGTCTGTTGCGCTACAGGGCGCCAACAGGGGCGCAGCACGTTACGCAGCAACAACAGCTGGGAACGCATGGCGCCTTCGAGTCCTTTGACCGTCCTGCTTGCTGCGTTCCGGCTAAACGACTTGCTCTGCGTGATAAACCTTCCGCTTCCAGAAAGATGCACTCGGCACAAGGTCGGCTTCGTGACCAGCAGAAGCTAGAGCCGCTTTCCACTGCCCCGCAAAGTGCACCTGTTGCTCGGTACGGTCGCTATTACCTGTTTTCACGCCTGTTCCAGCACACACTCCCAACTAGCTACGACCAGGTTCAATCTATGTTCACTATTCTCCAGAAGAACCAGTCAAGCAGAAAGGTACAATCGTATACCTGTTCTGCGTACGAAACTTGAAGAACCCTTCGACAGGTGTGAATGTCTTCGCAGTGCGTTGCGTTCCCAGCGAGACTTGTGCGTCGCCTGCATTCTGCCGAGCTCCGCACTTTTGCCGTCGTTCACCTGAATTATGTTCCGCGTCGAAACACTTGTCACGAAATCCTTTTTCGGAGTTTATAGCAAACGCGTTTAAAGTGCGTTCATTTGAAGGAATAAAAATCCAGGAAAAGGTATGGATGTGCAGGTCGGGGATCTTCGCGGTCTGTCAATACCAGTTGCCCGAAGAAGATCGAAAAATCCACTTCTCGCCGACTATCGGGCGAGGAAGCGCAAGTGAATATGAAAATGGACACGGCAGATAGACGAGGAAAGATGTTTGGCCGACGGGAGGATCACAAGCCTGCAGCGGTACGAGTGGCTCGAGTTCGGGCAATCCTTGCATTGGTTCGTTCAGTTCGAGGCAACGAACGCGCGGAGTTCCTGAAGCGAGACATCAACGCCGTCATTCAACATCAGACTATGTGTGGTGTTGAAGTCGAGACCCGGGGAGCTTTCGCTATCTAACCTAGTGGGGGTGCCTCTCAGACTCGAAATGGTATCCGGATAAGAGCTGAAACGGATAGCAGGCGGTCGGCCAAAAATGGCTGGGAAGCGTCTGCGCGTGAGTCTTCATGTACCTTCCATGATCTTGGGTGGTTTTGTTTCACTCACGATTTGGGCGAATACACGACTGAATCGCCGCAAGGGCTGATGTTTTCGGAACGCTCGCTGCGCTCTTCTTTACGACCAGCCGTATATGGGCGCTCTTCGCGCGCCTATACACAAGCCTATCATTTTCCCCGAATGACGTCTCATCGCATGAGACGCATACACTTTCATCCTGTCATACGCTTTCGCGTTTCATTACAAACTCGACGGCGCTTGTTGCTGAAAGCGTGACGGTCTACCATAGAGGCATGCTTTTTTCTTTGTCCATCCGTGTCTCCTCATTACGATGCGTTCCAGCGGTTCAGATGCCTCACATCCTACGTCTTCTAAGGGAGCAATTTCTCGACAGCGTACGTATTGGATCGCATGCACAAGGCTACAGTCGTGCAGGCACAGTTTGTTAGATTCTGTTTTGGACGCGCGACTTTCAGGATAAGAACGACGACGACGACGACGACGAGAAAGGTTGCTCAACCAGCTGCTGACCAAAAAGTAACCGACATGGACACGAAAGGTTGTTTTTTTCGCAACCTCTCCCCGATCTACAAAATGCATTCCTTTTGTTGAATACATGGGAGAAAAACAAAAACAAACAACAAAAAAGGCGAGCTGGAGCACATGCTCCAGAATGCACTGCTCCAGCTTGAGCGATCGCTTGCATGGAGCAAGCTTGTCAAGTTCGTTGATGGATCTTACTTCACCTAGTCTGAAGCGTTTTCGGGGCGAGAATCCTTTGTTAGTCTAAGGGAACAGGTATACCTCTCGGGACGATGCTCGCTTAAGGCGAAGATCTCTATCACAATGGCAAATATATCCTAGTATCTATTCTTTTGCTGAGCGGCTCTTTACCGCGTTATCACTCAAGCGGGCCGCGTTTGATCACGATTTCACCGGGAAATCGCGCTCCTCTGCAAGTCCATAACTTGCGCTCCTGTTTGTATAGAAACATCAGCTTTGCGATTGCCTGATATTCTAACCTGAGCCCCATGGCTTCTACAATGTTTCCGAGAGCAGGCCCCCACTACTAAATGCCAGCGTTCGTGAATCCCGCAACGGTGCCTCTTGGGACTCTTGTTTGTGTTCGCTGTTGCTGGGACAGGTGTGGAAGTACGACTGGCCTGGGCCCAAGCTGATATACTTCGGATGGCGGCTGCGCCCCCAGTGTCGTAGCAGACAAGGTGCGTAATCGAGCTTGATTTGTACAGTCTCGTGTCGGTAATTACGATACATGGTCCCGTACGGAGGCCAGAATTCACGCGAGACCCCTTGTCGCCGCATCTGGAGATACTCGGATACGGTGAGATAGATGCGGCCCGCGTTATGCTCCAGATGCGAGGCGATCTGCTCCAGCAGATACTCTTCTAAGAAAGCAGGGTCTAAGTTCTCATCCAAATCTGGGACGTCGATACGGTTGCTCTCATAAAGATCAAAGTATCCCCAGCAACGCGATCTGCTATGCTTTCCATTAGCATGCGGCTGCAGCGGCATCCTCCCTTGGCATAACGCATGCAGTTTGCTTGCCTGCCCGAGCGCCACGTTGAATCCAGGTACCTGCGTGGATGCCAGAGTTCGTCGTTGTGCGCAGACGCCGTTGATATATCCCAAAGTCCATTCATCATATGGTGATCCGAACACCGAAGGCTCATAGCCCCAGATTTCTCGAAAAGCAGTCAATGCTTCTTTCAAGCGTTGGTGAAGACGACGAGCTGCGAGCCTGTGATCTGCACTCCACCAGGTGAACTCGCTATGCAGAGCATGTGAGTCTCGCCCACAGAGCCGATTCTCCACGAGGCACGCTCGGGCTGCATTCCTGCTCCAGGTTCCATTGTATGACAACGGGGCATGATCGGCGAGACTCTTCAGGAACTGAAAGGTGTACGTTGGCGGGTTGTGTGTGCTGATTCGCGGCACCACGAAACCATCTATGATTTCTACATCAAGGACTTCTGGTTGCCTGCGAATTTCCTCCAGCCAACGACGTGGATGAAGCACACTTCGGCCTCCAAACTCGGGTCTAAGGTTTCGCTGGTAAAACCAGTTGCGGAGCGCCTCCAACGCCTGCGCGTCGCCAATACTTTGTTCCATATATGTCGCGCGCCCTCTGGGGCCAGACCGCTCGACACCAGGTCTCCAGACCGGAAAAAAGACAGTGATTACCGGAGGCTCGCGCCCTTCGGAACGCGAACTCGTTTGCAGCTCCGTAAACGTGCGTGCGAGCGCCCTGTCGATAGTCCTCAGAACAGAGGTTCCGTAAAGTGTTGGGCCCGTCAGCGCCAAAGTCGTAAAGTTCTCAGGTTGGAGAACATAATTAAAAGAAGCGTGCCTCGGATGTAAAATAAAACGATCTTGGAGCGCGGCTGCATGCCTTTTCGTCTGGTGCCGATTGAACAACGCTAGCACCAAGCACAAAAGAAACACGAAAAAACCGAAGAGTGCGCACACCAAAAACCTGTCACTAGTGAAAGACTTGCTCTGTCGTCTAACATAGGGTCGAAACTTATGCATATGCCTCGCAAATATTTCAACAAAAAAGAATACCCTCGCCGCGAAGTCCAGCGTCGGTTGCAGGCAACGTCACCAGTGCTTCGCTGGTATCGAAGCGTTACTTTGAACGACCCACCGATGCCGGCGGCCGCGTGTCGCTGCTGGCCGTCATCGGCGGTGACGTGGCTTCTTCTGCAGCCACAATTGCCTCGATCATCTCTGGACGCAGTGCTGTGGAGCGATGACACGAGCCGGGGGCGATCGCACGAACGATACAGGTGTTTAAAATCAAACGTGTTCCAGGATCAGGTGCGTGTTCTCACATTCTTGTTCGCAGTTCATAGCAGATGCGTTCGAAAAGCTTTCATTTGGAGAAATAGAAATCCGAGGGAAAGGTAGCGCATGGACGTTGGGGATCTTGGAGGGCTGTCAGTGCCAGATGTCCGGGAAAAAACCGAAAAATCCTATTTTCGCTAAGTATCAAGCGAAGAGTAGCAATTGAATATGAAGATGAGGAGGCGAGGTGGGCGAGAAAAGGTGTTTGCACGACGGGATGATGACGAGACTGTAGTGATGCAGAGAGCGCGAGGTCGAGGAAGCCTTGCACGTATGAGTTCAACCAGAGGCAATAAATGCAAGGAGTTCATTAACCGAGGCTTCAGCGCCATCAGCAATATCAGACGAGGTGCGGTGCTGAAGACGAGACCCAAGGAGCTTACGCGATTCAACGTTGTCGGGCAGCATCTGATGCTCGAAATGATGCCCGGATAAAAACTGAACCGGAGAGCAAGCTGTCGGTCAAAAATTGATGGGAGGCGTATGTGCTTGGGTAACAAGTTACCCTCTACGGACGTAGAACATTTCTCGTGTTCCCGATTATAGATACATAACATACTCATGGACGCTGAAGTTCGGTTTCTCATTCTATGTCGTCATCATCAGTCTTTGAGGACCTTTTACGCGACTGCCTCCTTTTCCTACCTCTGGTATCCGGCTTTGAAGACGGCGATCGTTGCGCTCACTGCTGCTCTTTTTTCAGCAGTCTGAGGATGCTCATGGATGCGTCCAAGTAAGGAGTTAGCCGCTCCTAGCTTTCTTATAACGCATTTCAGGCGCAGACCGCAGCTGGGATATTTGCTTCGCATGCTATTTTCACCTTCATCGTAGACAATTTCGGTTCGCCTTTCGCACCGGTGACACTTGGCTGTGGTCGGGTCTTCTCGTGCGTCCGCTAAACCGCATTCATGCGCTGCTCTGCGGCTTACGAATGCTTGCTTCATCGCTCGTTATATGCCTGTAACAGGTGGAGAAGCGCAAATCCGTGCGGTCTCCAGCCCGACATGAGATTTCAGTGTGGCGTGTGCTCCAAGCGCTGCAGTTCGCGGGGCTGACGTGTGCCTTTCCGATTCGACCCTGCTTAGATCAGGCCAAAGCCTCGTTGCGATGAATTCAGTATGAGGCACAGCCTACGGAGCGTTGAATGGGATGTACCGGACAAGCTGTTCGCGCGTTCGGCGCGACTAGAGGCTCCGGTGCATGGGTTCTTCTCCGAACGAGGAAAATTTCCTGTCCAGTGTCGACACCATGGGTCCAGGATGAAATCCGTTTTGAGCGAATCCCCTGGAAATAAAGCGCTGCCTGCGGCTGTGATTGTCTCATTCTGAAAGATCGTGGAGGCTCCCCCAAGAACGCTTCACAATCGCGTTCAATCTTTTGCGTGCATCGTTCCGTACGACAGTGCCGCTCGTGTCTATGCGGCACGGCTCCTTGTGCGCAGGCGTCCATTTTATTGAACTGCGACAAGCATGTATGGAAACTCTGTTTCAGAGCTTCCCCAGAAGCCCAAGTTCAAACCTTTCTGTAGTCTCGAGTAGCAATTGAGTCGAGTGCGGACCCAGTATCGTTCTCAAACATGATAAAATCGTACGGCAAGGTAACCACCGCGAGTGTGATGAAGGGATCGATGCGCTGCTGTGCCTGCAGAATTGAGCAGAACCGACGAAGCGATCGCAAGACAAACGTGGGGATGTCAGACCTCTTCCTTACCAAATCTTTGCGAGCTCGCGGCACGTGACGGCACCGTCGGCTTATACCCTGTGTATATGAAGACCAAGGCAACGTTGCAAGTCGATCGTATTCAGAGCATGCTGTAGCCGCCTCACATCTATTCGGATGTGCGCACTGCGCAGACGATGCTAAATTTTTAGAGAACAATCCATGACACAATTAGTTCGCGAGTGACCGTCTCTCAAACCCTGTTACGCAAAAGTCCCTCATCTATCAAGAGTCATCGCTTACTGCATGGAGACGTTCCCTGCTGGAGGCTGCACACTGATCGGGCGACCGGTGCACCGCGGCACAGCTCGCCATCCGTCGTCGGCGTCCGTTCTGGCTGCAGTCCACGAATATCCCGTAACTAAGGAACAGGGTGTTGAACTCATCTGCGTCCAGAAAGGCATTCAAAAGTTCCTGCGGTGCAAGCAGAATCGTCCTACACGCGTCGCTGTTTCCACACTGCGCGCTTATTCTGGGGATGTCTTTTCGAAATGGGTTTCAAGGTTACCACATGTTTCTTCTTTCCAGGGGGCCGGTAGATGTCTCTGCGTTGCGAGTTTGTCCCTCTTCGACGCACAGCTAGTTGCGCCACAGCACGATCATTTAGGATGGTTTCCCGCTCGTCCCCCGGGTTTAATTCCTGGGGCGTGACGACTACCATAGATTCCAAGTCACCTTTCGCTTCGGCCCGCTCAGCTAGCGGCCCGTGCACACAATTTAAACGTGGAGGCTCTGGCGTAGGCACAAAATTAGTTGCTATCTCAGCGCCACGGTGTCGAGCTTGCTGAACGTTAGAAGTGTCCGCGGAAGCCTGCTGCTGCTGTTGCTGCTGCCGTCGCCGCACAAAGCCGATTCGGTCATAGAGTTTGCCCGTGATCTGTTCAAGTCTCTCCTGATTCTTGACCGCCAGACGCTCCCGCGCAGCTTTCCGGTATGCTCGCTTTACTTTTGACCGAATCGACTTGGCCATCCTGAGCGAACAAGCCGTTCCCGCAAACGCACTTTGCAACGATGACGGTGTGGCGCGGCGGGCGCGCCTCCGTAGGGACGGAGGCCTCGCGTCAAGCGCCGACAACAGCCACCGTTGTATATTGCTTTCCTTCGGCATTGTATCGATACTTCTAACCTGAGAATCGCTGTATGCACAATGGTTATAGCAGGCATGTCGGAATGAAATAGAATGGGTCCACTTATTGTTCTCAGGCGTGTACGTGGCAGTTTGCAACCCTGCCACGGTTACCATTGTCATCAATCCTAGCTTTTGTAGAATGTTTCATGGACTGCTTCCACTTCCTTTCTCTTATATCTGGCTTTGAAAATGATTGCTTCTCCTTTCCATCCAGCCCTGTTGTCAGCAGTCGAAATCTATTGATGTCGGTGTTCAAGTCCCGACTACGCGGCTTTCAGCTGTCGTTCGCACATTTCATGTACAGACGGTTGTTGCGCTCGACGTTTCGTTCGCCATGTTTACCTTCTTTGTACGCAGACATGGTGCGCCCTTCGCAGCGGTGACACTTGAATGTGGTCAGGTGTGTTCCCTTATGCCAACCATACCGCCCAGCACCGGAGGCTGCACAGTGGCGCGTGCACGCTTGGCTCACCGTTCAGTAAACGCTCTTGACGTGTACAAAAGAATAAGTTCGAAAGCTCCCTCCAATTCTAGGTCCGGTTCCGTAACCTGAGATCACATGCTTCATCTGAGCGATGTCCTCGGCAACTGTTTTGTCCTCTTCACGCGAGAACGTATGCTGTTCCATTCGATAAAGGATTAGGGGAATAAGATGTTGTTCATGATGAACCGAGCCCCGGACGGCAAATTCGAGCTGGAGAACAAGTCAAGCAATGTCGAGCCTGCTACGCTCCTTCACTTCAAGGCGGTGACGCATGCTCGACCGGATGCGATCGCCTCCATGACTCAATCCGAGTCCAAGAACGTTTTTGCTACGCAGCCATACGAGACGGGAGCTCCTCGGTGCATCTCCCGAGAGCGGGGTTTCGTGCAGATCTCGAACGCTGTTATGTCGAGGACTCTACCAACAGCACGCTTTGTCTTCCGAACGGAGTGAATCGGTTATTGGGCATGACATATTCAGTGAACTCACAGCAGCAACACGTGAATAAGTCGGCAGGAGACAACCTTAGGGCCCTAGCCGCATCAATCAAGCGGTCCGAATGGCTGCGCCTTCGAGTTGCCGTGAAAAGTAAATGTCGAATGCCAGACCAACGATGATTGAGGCATGCTATGCATAAGAAAGAAAGAAGCGTAGATCCTTGTAAGCATCAACTGAATAATAATATCGATTATTTTACGAACTCTTGTTCAAGTGCATTGCGAATCAAGTATACTCCGGTGTCGTAACGAACATCAGCAGCTCAGAGTCGAAAGAGCCACTCCGCAAAAACGACCGAGGGCTCTAGGACCGCATATGAATCCGTAAGCCCTTATGACAACATTTCGAATGTCGAGGCTGTATATCGAGAAAAGCTCAGGGACAAACTGGAAAGCAGGAGCATCGCGAGTCGTGCAATGCTCGATTTAAAATTGACATGGGTGCAACATCTGAGGAAGCAACTAATGCTGCTTTTGAAACGCTCAGCGTCTCACACGCTTCACAAGAAACTTCCTCGGAAATCATGATCATTTCGCACGCTCCACGGTCTGACTGTCCATGCTGCAACGTCGAACGCAGGGCGGCGGGTATCCCGCGGACCCATTGCGCTGACAATACGAAGACCCGCGAACTGCGTCGCAATGTCCGCTTCGTCGCTTCGGTCCTTAGCAAGTGCTCGAGCACGCAGACAAGCAGTCGCCCGCTCGTTTCCTCTGCACTTGGTTACGGTGGGAGCGATTTATTGCGTACAAAAAATTCAGCTTCATTTCTTCGCTGAACGAGGCAGAGAACGTTTGGAAGCACTGAAACGGCTGGAGGAGTGCACATCGCCGTGCTTTTCGCAGAGTTAGACCACTCGCACGTTGCACGCAATTCGAACTGAAGAAACTCCATGCGCTGCTAACAAGTCTCGCACGCGTCTGATAACTCAGCTAGTCCACCCTATCTTGCCTAGGTATAGGGATACCGCTCGCATTTCTGGTACATTCGATCATGCGTCTGGCGGAAAGCCTCGGCGGCGTCGCTTTTGTCACCGTTCACACGGTGCTGTGCGTCGCTGTACTGTACTTACCGTGGAACCGCGGCGACCGAGAAAGCTTCCGTGTCACTTGTCTACGGGCTTTGAGCACTTGCGCTGTTATCGCTCTGAGCCTGGTGAATCTTCAGTTGTTCTTCACTGGCTTGACCTGGCGGGAGCTGTCGCGGACGTATCACTGGCTGAGGCCGTGGCACAGCTGGCAAGTCTATCTACTGGACTCTGGCGGTTTTTTGGTGCTCCTTTTTCTGCACGAGTACAGAAAAAGACAGCAGACTCCAGTTAAGAGTTCGTCATCGAGCACGTGTGCATCGACGTCGCAGTCCGCTTGCCCGAATGCGGAGAACGGCATCTATCGAAACGAGAGGCGAAATACCTGGTGCATGTTCCGAAGCCTGCTGATCGCACCGATAACAGAGGAGCTCCTCTTCCGTTGTGTATTCGATGCAGCAATGAGATCAGCTCAAGTCCCTGAACTTGCCAGCATGATTTTCAACGGAGTCATGTTTGCCGTAGCGCACGCGCATCACTATTTCCGGCACCAGAGCAGGTCACTTCTCGGAAAGCAGCTTCTTGTAACGTTTTGCTTTGGTTGCGTCCAAGTCGTTTGCCTGAGACGGACGGATTACTCCCTGTGGGCCTGCATCGCAACGCACGCTTTGGCGAACGCGCTCGATCTGCAGAAAGTTTTCAGTGATAGGGGAGCGTCACATTTTCTCTACGGCGACGTAGGCCATCAGTTAGGAGCCCTGCTGCAAGCTGCAGCACCGCTCGTATTCATCTTGCGCTATGCGCTTGACATGGCCATGCAAGCGAGTCCGTTCCGGTCCTCGATCCTCCAGGTGCATGCGGACCCGGGGCTGCTCGAGGAACGGCGTGAAATCATGCGTCCAACGACGCCGTTTTCGCTCTTCTTGATAGAATATCATCAGCGTGATCCGATCTTCGGGCGCTTCATGGCTCTCTGCTCCATGCTGCCTCAACTTTTATTCGCCGCAGAGGTCACAGCTGTCTACTGTTGGCGAAGTCCGCGCGCATTGCTCCTAGCTGTTGGCCAGATTGTGAACGAGACGCTGAGCTACGCACTCAAGCGATCGTGTCGGATACCTCGCCCGCCAATCGCTCGACTGGAAGCAGATGCGTTCGGTTGGCCCTCTTCACACGCTCAGTTCATGTCCTACTTGTACGTTTTCTACGTACTCTATGTGTCTAGGCCACAGCGCAAGGCATCATCGAGCCACAACGGTGAAATGATGCACCAGACGCTTCCGAAGCGGAGGAAGACGACCGATTCAATTTCGGAAACCGTGGCAGTGATGTTTTTGCTAGGTCTGTCATCCGTTCTGGTGGCTGCCTCAAGAGTATACCTGGCATATCATTATCCCAGTCAGGTTTGGTATGGAATCATCATGGGCACTATTTTCGCGATAACCTGGTTCCTTGCGAGTGAAAACGTTTTCTTATCCTACGTTCGATCATTGCGGATTCTCGTATGGCTCGGGTTCGGCGAAGATGACTCTGACCTGTTTCGCAGTATACTCAGAGATGTGCATTAGAACGGCCCCCGGAACTTTCACGGAGCTTGGATTACACGGCAGCGTCGCAGTATACCCGTCATTCGACTTTGTATGCACCTCGCTAAAGCTCTAGTGGATACACTTTTAGCCGAGCAGCAACTACCATAAACTCGGAGACTAGTGCTCGTTCAACGGCGCGATGGGCGCAACACGTGGCAGTTTTCAAGGATATCCGGGCACGCGACTGACTCACCGGCTATGGAAAAATAAAGCTCATCGACAGTGGTTCTTATGGAATGTGTACGACGTCTCAACGCTGCGAGCTTGCAATGGATCTCGATATCGGCTCGCTCAAAGTTCCTATGGTATGCGCACGGCGCTGCAGCGGAGCGTGGCTGCGTTGATCCCCTGATGCGGTCTTTCGCCTATCGCTTCGTTGATCTCCAAGGCATGCAACTGAAAAGCGCGCTGCATCTACATGCATGTTTCATGCAAGTCTGACGAGGCGCACGCGGGTCCCACGAATGGGCGGATGAGAGTCGAGCACACGGACGCCACAGCAGATCGTGCATTTGCACCGATTGTCTGCTGTTTGGCACGAGACTTGCACGGGTGCTCACAGCGAAGTCTCTGTCACGCTGATAACACATGCTGAATTGTCGCAAGCCGGGAATCATCATGAATGGATTCGCTTGGATCAGAGCTTTGTGGGCAATTTTCCGCAAATCGAGAGCAAAGTTTCACAGGCAGCATTCGCAGTCGAATACATTTACAGGGCTCTGTCATCTCGCATGGTGCTTGCTAGGACAGCGTCTGCACCTCGGTCACGCAGACCTCTCAGCAATGAGGCATTGGGGGCGTGCTCACGTGGCAGCTCTACGATGACTCGAAGCCCTAGTCTCCTAGCTTCCGGTGCGAACCGCTCGAGCAACGCCTCTGAGTCGCTAAGCATAGGCACAAGACTGTCGAGGTCTCTCTTCGCGAGAAGCAGAATGCTAATGCGGCCGTCATCGCTGTGCTGCCTCTTTGCTGTCAAAAGCGCATCCAACTCGGCGGCATCGTGCACTTCGATGATGGGCGCCATCCCCAGCGCAACGCTTGCCTTGGCAAAATACAGCGTATCCTTCAACCCAAGCACCTTCATTATAAGCACACAAGCATCAGCTTGATAAAAGCGCGCGTCGTACAGTTGCCATGGATACACGAAAATGTCCTTGCAGATAACCGGACACCTGACGACCTCATGAACCCTCCGAATATCCTCGTAGCTGCCGTAGAAGCGGCGCGACTCGGCATTCACCACGACTGCTCTGGCATCGTTCTTCTCTTCAGCCACATTTGCCAGAATAGGTGCAGACTCTGTGTCTTCCGGTGAGCAGCGCTGGTACTGGAAAAAGAGCACGCTCTCCGGCCCTGCGGAGTCCCAGAAAACCGAGTTGAGGTCGCGCACCGGAGCGACATCACTTTTCTCCAAGCGGCTTTTCATAAGGTACAGAGGCATGCGCTGCCGACGCACTTCAATTTCACGCTCTTTGGCCCAAACGAGCTCCTCGAGCAGGTTCCTCGGTTTCTCCTCGGGGTTCTCAACGCCCCAGACGACGTTCTCTGCGAACACCTGACGGCCATTCCGGATGGAGCGTCGCCGAATCTGGTCAACTGCCTCGTTTGACCCTTCGCTACGCTCGCTGTGGTTGCATCTTAGGCTTACGATCCAACTCAGTCTCAAAGGCATGTTCTCGATTATAGCTTATCGAGGAAGAGACGGAAGCAAGAAGGCACGCATGTCACGTTGTGCCGCTGTGCGTGCCTCGCAAAGCACCATTTATTCCTGGACATATTAGGCCAAGACAGTCCGATGCTGTCACCTGGCAAGTGTGCGTTTGGCTTCGCAGCGCCGGAGGCTCGGCACTCCAATGCAGTGCTTGCCACGGGCACGACAATCCAGAAAATCGTCTGATTCCGGAGCGCATGTGGGTGCATGGAGGAGCATAGTTGATGCCCCGGAGGAAGGATGAGGCGTGCCTAGGTAACCGGTTGAATACCTTTCGCATAGGATACGGTGTTGCTGCAGAGTTTGCTCGATCATGTCTTTAGAACACACTCTAGAGCCCTGATGATGCATGCGGGTTGTATCGCTTTTTTCGTCGGACCCTATCCCGGATGCAGCCTGATGGTACACACGTGACGGGCTTCGAGCCGCGAGGATGCATACCTGATGCATCAAGTGTGGGAATTCGCGGCATGAACAAGCATATCCGAAGCTGTTCATCATGCATGTCGCGTCAGCTGGGAACACGGTATAGATGCCTGCACGAGAAGCGGGCGCGTTTTCGGGCAATATTCGAACGTGTTCTCGGGGCGGAGCCTGCACTTCCATGAGGAATGCTGTAGCAGCCACGCAGTGAATGATTCACGAAACGATTCGCCGTCATATGCCTAGTCCCCAGCGGGTATACTGCGTTTAATTAACGTGGGGCGCTTGTCGCTTTCTGTGTCCTAAAAGCACAAAAAGCCTTGCTGATCAGGGTTATACTCGGTGCAGAGAATTCCAGAGTACCTCTATCAGCACGCTGTTTTCGATTTATTTCGGGTTTCTCGCATACAGTCAACAAAGGAATGCATCCTGTACATTACAGAGAAGACACGGAAAGACTGGTGCTGTCAATGCTAGGATGCGTTCCATGGCCCTACGACTACAAGTTCGCCGTTCTGCGCTCAGCGCGTGCATGAACCACACTCGTCGTTGCCCCTGAGCTGAACGTCCTGCACCCAAACCAGATCCCAGAGAACGCCCACTAAACGACCGTCTCTCTGTCGATTCACGCCACGACATGCAGTCTCGAAAAGGCCGCTATCACAGATGCCAAAGAATGCGACGTTTCCGTTCCGCCGATGCGAACGGCCACGAACACACGCAGACGGACAACCGAAAACGGCATGCTTATGAGCGGAACTGTCGCACGTCCAGCTGCACACACTTGATTCCGCACGGAGACGCGTGTGAGCGCTTCCCATGGGCGACAAGCGCTCATCATCTCGGTCGCAGAGACCTCATTCCCGAGAATACCTGCATCACAGTATGGGTACGCCAAGCAGGGCGTACCGCTGTTCGTAACGAAGGGACGCACGGGAAGACCGGCAGCACCAGCCCGAGTGGCAGTGCGGCCGTGTGGAGGCCTGCACTCGCGAAACGCACAGCATCGTGCACTACCTCTTCCCGTGTCTGAGCTGTCTCGTCGCGCGTTCATCACCATACACTGGGTTGTCCTGATCGCGGACGACGCTGCTTTCCATCACTCAAACCCGGTCAAGGAGCGCGCACCTGAGGCAGGCGTTGAGCGGCTCCCTCCACTGGCTCGTGCTTCTGGGTTCATTCAAGTCGAGGCGTCTGCGCTGTTCTCAAGTGCCGTTTTCGCAGGCACGCGTCCGTGCACGAGCCGCACGCAACCGTGAAACGCGTCTTGCACAATTCGTCTCTTGGTCTGTGTCAGCGATGAACTGGAGTGTTGCCCCTGTGCTCGTGGGCATGCGGCAGCGCGCCGGCGTGCTTCGGTCCTTGAGCGTGCCCGCGACGAACAGGATGACGAAAAGGTAAGTAGATGTACATATGTACGTGGGGCAGGGGATGTTTAGTGGCACTGTTTGCACACCGCACCGAGTCCAGGAGAGAAACCCGATGGAAAGCATCGGAAACACTGTTTGGCACACAGCGACGTGAGGGAGATTCAGAAGGATACCACCAGGCAAAGAAGAGGGAGATTCTCCGGGAAAGAGCGCAACAATGGGCATGAATGAAAAGCTGTCGGGGCGGAAAGATCAAACGTACGCCGTCCTTGAGGCGTCACCGCCGAAACACATCAATGGGGAGAATGCTCCAGGACGTGAAATGCAGGATGCTATTAGGGATCGCACAGCGTCTTACTCGACACGTCGTGTCCAGCACCTCGCGCCTCGGTGCATACCGCCGAAGGATTGTTTTACGAGTTCTGGAAGAAGGTCTGGCAGCTGTCCACATTCCTCTGGATTATTTCGATCCAACTATCGTGCAGCAAGAGAACGGATGCTCGCGACAGACGATTCTCGATGGCCCAGTCATATGGTTCGAGATTCGCACAAACGCCTCGAATCGTACCTCGACATGCGCCAGCACAACGTCTTCGCTCGAAAAATGTTCTGCAGTGCATGTGCCAAATGGTATCAAATGCCTAACTGCAGACCGAAAAGCCTATGTTGGTGAACCTCGAGAGCTTCATGGAGCGCACCGTGTGGGCGTTGTATCCTCATCTTCGTGGGCCCGCAAAGAAGAGCTGATGGAGGGGATTCTCTGCTCCAGCTTGTACATGAGTGCCACTAAGTGTCACGGGGGCGATCCCTGGCATGGGCACGTGATGTCGCGCTGGGGCCGCCAACCGTATCGCAGTGCGGAGGCAAGAGGCGTGTATTCGGGCACACGTTCAATGCGTCAGAAGAAGGAGATGATTGAGAGGTCGCGTCGCTTGCCCGTAGCCTATGGCGCTGCTCGTTCCGGGCAGCGTAAAACCTGCACTCGTACAGCCTTCGCGCCGAATGTGCAACGGCTGCAGGAATCGATGCTGCACAACTCCCATAGATGCATCCCCGACGACATACGCGCCTCACGAGCACGAGTGCACCCTGCAACAGGCCCAGAAGCAGTATGTGGAATGGAGTCGCATGCACGAGATGGCCTACGACCAGCTCAGCAAACATCAGATGCCGAGGCAATCGCCAGTGAGACGCTCGGTATGGTAGGATTCCACAGGCCGCAGTACGCCCGAGCGAACAGGATCTGCGCGGAGACCTCAGCCCATCGATGACCTGCGGGTACCGTCTTGCACTTGCAGAGCGTCCGGCTTCCTTGCGTCGAGCGAGTTCTCGATGTCTACGCTCAGCACGCATCAGTCTGGGCGCTTCGCGAAAACGCTGCAGACCTGCGACGGAAGATAGAAACCCCATTGCCCAGGAGAGCGGGCATTGGATTCAAGCTTGAAGCGAGCCACAGGTATGGTATGGTACCGCGATCCAGCAAGACTACAGCGCTCAATACCTGCACCGAAAAACCTTTCCCAGGGCACCTGCTAGACGATATTTGGGTTTTGTTCCACGATATCACCCATCCTGGTCAAGTACCGCTCCAACTGAACATAAACGGTACCTGATTCCACGCTTACGAACTTTGCACACACATCCCGTGAATTCTGGTTGAACGCAAGCGTCCAGCACGATGCCATACCACAAAACACAGAGCAGTGGAAGCCGATGCACCGGAGGAGGCCTCGTCACGCTCGACGAGCGCCTCTGTTGGCGCTACGCCAGCGTTCCCAGTCGGCAGTCTAAAATCGACGCTGGCGACGTGCAGGCGGGCGAGTGTACCCAGGAGCGGCGTGTGTCCAGCACCGGCGCCTGCGCGTTGCCAGCGTCGATTTTAGACTGCCGCCCCGGTCAACGAAGCGCTTGTCGTGGCCCGCGACGCATACCGAATCCAGGCGGTGCTCGGTAGCTTGTCGAGACGTTCAGCAACGTCTCTCTGGACCAAAAGTCGTGTGTGTTCCATGGAAGACGCGTTCTGCAGGACTGCTGAAGAGGTTCTCGAAGCATTTCAAGTACGCAAGGACTATGGCCTCACTGAGGAACAGGTGGCGCTGTACGCCCAGCGGTACGGTAGGAACGTAACAGCTCGTGAGGAGAGCGCACCGCTGTGGCAGCTTGTCGTGAAACAGTTTCAGGATCAGTTAGTTTTAATACTTTTGGGTGCTGCTGGAATTTCTTTTATTCTAGCTTTATTTGAGGACGATGAGGATCGGGTAACAGCGTTTTTTGAGCCTCTGGTTATCGTCTTGATTCTCGCTGCGAACGCTACTGTCGGTGTGATTCAGGAGACCAACGCAGAGAAGGCGATAGAAGCCTTACGGGAGTATGAACCGGACGACGCTACCGTCTTGCGCTGCGGAGAACTTCGGCGGGTGCGGTCAGAAGAGCTTGTTCCCGGTGATATTATCGAGGTTTCTGTGGGTATGCGCGTTCCAGCGGACTGTCGCATCATCGAACTTGCCTCCACGGTACTCTACGCGGACCAATCCGTCCTCACCGGGGAGAGCATCAGCGTGAGCAAGTCTCCAGAGGCTATAACGGACACGCAGTGCATGATTCAGGACAAGACCTGCCTGCTATTCGCAGGTTGTACGATTGTGCGCGGCAAGGCCCGGTGCGTTGTTACTCAAGTCGGTGAACGAACGGAAATCGGGAAAGTGCGCCGCAATATCGCAGAAACAAAAGCGGTGATGACGCCTCTCAAGCGCCGCTTGGATGAGTTCGGCTCACTCCTCAGCAAAATCATTCTGTTGATCTGCGTTCTGGTGTGGCTGATCAATATTCGAAACTTTTGGAACCCCGAGCACGGGGGGTTCCTTCGAGGTGCAGTCTATTATTTCAAGATAGCTGTTGCTTTGGCTGTAGCAGCGATACCAGAAGGTCTGCCTGCTGTTGTAACGACATGCTTGGCACTCGGTACAAAACGAATGGCCCGCAAGAATGCGATCGTGCGCTCGCTGCCGAGCGTGGAAACGCTGGGATGCACCAGTGTTATCTGCTCGGACAAGACAGGAACCATCACGACGAATCGCATGTGTGTGACGCGTGTCTTGCTGGTGAGCGATGTGCTCCCCGCCGGCGATGGAAAGCTTCTGGACCTCGAAGTGACGGGCCACGGAGACTTCTCACCGTTTGGAAATGTTGTCTACAACGGTTCAGTCTTGGAGAGTCCCCTGAAGAGCCTGCCCCCGTTGGCGGAGCTGAGCATCGCGGCAACCTTCTGTAACGATGCTTCAATCACCTTCAACATGAAAGGAAGACAGTACGACAAAATCGGGGAAGGGACTGAGGCAGCCCTGATCACGCTGGTGGAGAAGCTTCGCACGCCCGATGAACACTACAATGCGGAAATATCTCACATGCCTCTCGTGCAACGTGCAACGGCAACCAGAGCCTACTGGAACCGGCTCTTCGAGCGCGTTGCAACACTAGAATTCACCCGCGATCGCAAATCAATGAGTGTCTTTTGTCGTCGTTTATCTGACGAGTCGCTCCATATGTTCGTGAAGGGCGCTCCCGAACGCATTCTGGAGAACAGCGATTATGTATGCATTGGCAACGGTATGCGTATTCCGATCACGCCGGTGCTTCGTCGTCAGCTTCTGGATGCGGTCGCGAGTCTCAGCAGCGGTGTCCATGCGCTGCGAACGCTCGCGATTGCAACTAGAGATCATCCACCAGCATTGGAAACCGTAGATATGCGCGACACCCAAAGCTTTGCGCGATACGAATCCAACCTGACGTTCATTGGGCTGGTCGGAATGATTGACCCACCGCGGGAGGAGGTGCGTGCTGCCATCGAGACCTGTGCGCTTGCCGGAATCCGCGTGATTGTTATCACCGGAGACAACAAAGCAACCGCTGAGGCTATCTGTCGACAGGTGGGTATATTTGATGACTACGAAGATCTCTCAGGGAAAAGTTACACTGGTCGAGAGTTTGAATTGCTTCCCGAGGATGCACGTCGCCAGGTCGTCCGAAGAGCGCGTCTTTTTGCGCGCGTCGAGCCGCTCTGCAAACAACGCATCGTGACGCTTCTGCAAGAGCGAGGTGAAGTAGTCGCCGTCACCGGCGACGGTGTGAACGACGCTCCGGCCCTGAAAGCTGCAGATATCGGCATCTCCATGGGTACCGGGACTGCCGTTGCAAAGGGTGCCGCGGACATGGTACTCGGCGATGATAACTTCGCCACGATCGTTGCTGCGGTAGAAGAGGGTCGCGCGATCTACGAAAACATGCGACAGTTCATTCGATATCTCATCTCGTCGAACATCGGGGAGGTTTGGTGCGTTTTCCTTACCGCTGTGCTGCATACACCCGAAGCGCTGGCACCGGTGCAGTTACTCTGGGTCAATCTGGTGACTGACGGTTTACCAGCTACCGCGCTTTCCTTTAATCGACCGGCCAAGAACATCATGCAGCAACCACCGCGACCCAGCAATGAGCACATCGTGAATGGGTGGCTTCTCTTCCGCTATCTCGTCATCGGTACTTACGTAGGTGTTGCGACAATCGCTGGGCTCATCTGGTGGTACATGTTCTATGCAGGCGGACCTCAACTCTCCTGGTCTGAACTGCGCCTGCATCGACAGTGCCAGTCTGGAAACGACTTGGGTACAGGTCTCGCTATCAGCTGCGACATTTTCCGAAGCAGGCACCCGAGCACTGTCTCCTTATCCATACTCGTGACCATCGAGATGCTGAATGCACTGAATTCTCTCGCTGAAAACGAGAGTATTACCATCGTCGGACCATGGACGAACCCGTTCCTCGTACTCGCGATATGCCTGAGTTTGGCGCTTCACGCGATCATTCTTTATGTGCCGTTCTTCAATCGTGTATTTGCAACAGCCCCGCTCGATTTTCAAGAATGGGTAGCAGTCCTATGGCTCAGTCTGCCGGTGGTATGGCTCGATGAAGGGCTCAAATATTTCAGTCGACTGCAGAAACGTCGTCAAACAATCAAGAAGATGCGGTAAAAGGCTCTGGAAGAGAATGCAATCCGGGAACACCAGCCGCTACAGCAGCGACAACACTCTGCCGCGGAACCTAGACAAGCCCTGGAGCAGCGAATTCTTGAGTACCTGTATCAGCACGCTGTTTTCGATTTATTTCGGGTTCCTCGCATACAGCCAACAAAGGAATGCATCCTGTACATTACAGAGAAGACACGGAAAGACTGGTGCTGTCAATGCTAGGATGCGTTCCATGGCCCTACGACTACAAGTTCGCCGTTCTGCGCTCAGCGCGTGCATGAACCACACTCGTCGTTGCCCCTGAGCTGAACGTCCTGCACCCAAACCAGATCCCAGAGAACGCCCACTAAACGACCGTCTCTCTGTCGATTCACGCCACGACATGCAGTCTCGAAAAGGCCGCTATCACAGATGCCAAAGAATGCGACGTTTCCGTTCCGCCGATGCGAACGGCCACGAACACACGCAGACGGACAACCGAAAACGGCATGCTTATGAGCGGAACTGTCGCACGTCCAGCTGCACACACTTGATTCCGCACGGAGACGCGTGTGAGCGCTTCCCATGGGCGACAAGCGCTCATCATCTCGGTCGCAGAGACCTCATTCCCGAGAATACCTGCATCACAGTATGGGTACGCCAAGCAGGGCGTACCGCTGTTCGTAACGAAGGGACGCACGGGAAGACCGGCAGCACCAGCCCGAGTGGCAGTGCGGCCGTGTGGAGGCCTGCACTCGCGAAACGCACAGCATCGTGCACTACCTCTTCCCGTGTCTGAGCTGTCTCGTCGCGCGTTCATCACCATACACTGGGTTGTCCTGATCGCGGACGACGCTGCTTTCCATCACTCAAACCCGGTCAAGGAGCGCGCACCTGAGGCAGGCGTTGAGCGGCTCCCTCCACTGGCTCGTGCTTCTGGGTTCATTCAAGTCGAGGCGTCTGCGCTGTTCTCAAGTGCCGTTTTCGCAGGCACGCGTCCGTGCACGAGCCGCACGCAACCGTGAAACGCGTCTTGCACAATTCGTCTCTTGGTCTGTGTCAGCGATGAACTGGAGTGTTGCCCCTGTGCTCGTGGGCATGCGGCAGCGCGCCGGCGTGCTTCGGTCCTTGAGCGTGCCCGCGACGAACAGGATGACGAAAAGGTAAGTAGATGTACATATGTACGTGGGGCAGGGGATGTTTAGTGGCACTGTTTGCACACCGCACCGAGTCCAGGAGAGAAACCCGATGGAAAGCATCGGAAACACTGTTTGGCACACAGCGACGTGAGGGAGATTCAGAAGGATACCACCAGGCAAAGAAGAGGGAGATTCTCCGGGAAAGAGCGCAACAATGGGCATGAATGAAAAGCTGTCGGGGCGGAAAGATCAAACGTACGCCGTCCTTGAGGCGTCACCGCCGAAACACATCAATGGGGAGAATGCTCCAGGACGTGAAATGCAGGATGCTATTAGGGATCGCACAGCGTCTTACTCGACACGTCGTGTCCAGCACCTCGCGCCTCGGTGCATACCGCCGAAGGATTGTTTTACGAGTTCTGGAAGAAGGTCTGGCAGCTGTCCACATTCCTCTGGATTATTTCGATCCAACTATCGTGCAGCAAGAGAACGGATGCTCGCGACAGACGATTCTCGATGGCCCAGTCATATGGTTCGAGATTCGCACAAACGCCTCGAATCGTACCTCGACATGCGCCAGCACAACGTCTTCGCTCGAAAAATGTTCTGCAGTGCATGTGCCAAATGGTATCAAATGCCTAACTGCAGACCGAAAAGCCTATGTTGGTGAACCTCGAGAGCTTCATGGAGCGCACCGTGTGGGCGTTGTATCCTCATCTTCGTGGGCCCGCAAAGAAGAGCTGATGGAGGGGATTCTCTGCTCCAGCTTGTACATGAGTGCCACTAAGTGTCACGGGGGCGATCCCTGGCATGGGCACGTGATGTCGCGCTGGGGCCGCCAACCGTATCGCAGTGCGGAGGCAAGAGGCGTGTATTCGGGCACACGTTCAATGCGTCAGAAGAAGGAGATGATTGAGAGGTCGCGTCGCTTGCCCGTAGCCTATGGCGCTGCTCGTTCCGGGCAGCGTAAAACCTGCACTCGTACAGCCTTCGCGCCGAATGTGCAACGGCTGCAGGAATCGATGCTGCACAACTCCCATAGATGCATCCCCGACGACATACGCGCCTCACGAGCACGAGTGCACCCTGCAACAGGCCCAGAAGCAGTATGTGGAATGGAGTCGCATGCACGAGATGGCCTACGACCAGCTCAGCAAACATCAGATGCCGAGGCAATCGCCAGTGAGACGCTCGGTATGGTAGGATTCCACAGGCCGCAGTACGCCCGAGCGAACAGGATCTGCGCGGAGACCTCAGCCCATCGATGACCTGCGGGTACCGTCTTGCACTTGCAGAGCGTCCGGCTTCCTTGCGTCGAGCGAGTTCTCGATGTCTACGCTCAGCACGCATCAGTCTGGGCGCTTCGCGAAAACGCTGCAGACCTGCGACGGAAGATAGAAACCCCATTGCCCAGGAGAGCGGGCATTGGATTCAAGCTTGAAGCGAGCCACAGGTATGGTATGGTACCGCGATCCAGCAAGACTACAGCGCTCAATATCTGCACCGAAAAACCTTTCCCAGGGCACCTGCTAGACGATATTTGGGTTTTGTTATTTGATTTTACGCAGCGTATCTGCTCGCCTACCGTCTGGGAAAATGTACTAGTCGAAAACAGTCAGGCCGACGGGTTCGTCGCATGATGCTTGCTCGTGTAGGCTACGCTATTCGTAAAGCGTTCGCTTCATTTCAAACACTATTTCCGCTGGGCGGGTGGCGTGGCGCGTCACGTTCCATGGTGCATGCTCTATCCAGTCCGCAGAAAGCGCTCCCAGACAGCCTGCTGAGCTTCGGTGTGGCCTGCGACATGAAAGGTCGACTTTGCTGCGCACTGGCTACACGAACAGCGCCCGACTCTTGCGCTTCGATCGATCATTTCGATGTTTCCGCGTACAGCACTGGCCGTAGCCTAAACACGACTCGTTTGCCCGCCTGATGATATGGATCGCAGGCAATGCATCGCGATTATCGCCACTATGGAGCTAACGCATCGCGTCATTCAGCGTAGCATCTCGTCATCGCTTAGTTCAAGCTCAAGAGTAGCAAATATTGTTTGTGCTTAATCATCCGCGAAGTGTTAGCGTCATCGAAACGACTGAAGCTGGCCATACACACACATACGGGAGCATCTGATCACATACATCGACCTTCAGTCAATAAACATGACTCGAGCTCTGGAGCGCGATTGCCTCACAAGCGAATGACTTGATCTCCCGGGGGAGGGGGGGTGCGCCATAATGCTCCAGTCTGCCAGGGAGCCGCTGCGCTAGCATTCTGCATCATACATCGCATCGGTTACATTCGCGGTAAGATATCGACATGCATCACCCGAGGAAGGAGCAAATTCCGTACGGAGGTAAAGCAGCAGCTATGCTGCAATGCACAACTCTGGCAACTACCCCGGGATACGTGGCGAACGCAATGAAATATCCAACCAGTATCTCCGATTCGGCGCTTTTCGGCTGTCTCTGTCATAAAATGCTTCAGACGCCGAGTCTGAGTGGCGCTTCGCATAAGACTGATTCGCCTTCCGGCACCTTACCGGGTAGCATGCATGCTTAATGTTTGATGCAGTGTGACGGAGGCAGTCGTACGATGAGAAACGATCACACGCGTTGCCCGGTATTCGCTCTGTGTTGCCTGGACAACCGAATGAGTAGATACCCATCTGGTGGAATCGGCAAACTTTCCAACGCTGCACAAGCCGCACCCATCCAACAACAACCTCGGACGCGAGCAGGACGCAGCACTCCGTGCCTGCTACGCACAGGTTTCGCTTTCGGTGCAACGCAGATGCCAAATCATCGATTCCAGTGCGCGTGGATAGAAAGCAATAGCTATGGCCTGTTATCTTTGGTACCTAGGCTGCGCTGAACAGCGACAGTCAAGGAGCAAGCGCTACCGCCCCGGTAGAGAGCAGCGCCACACCTCGCGAAGCCGTCGAGTGTGCAGTGGCAGTCCTCCCAGCACGGTTGCACTGCTTCTAGAACAGAGTGCGCAACCCAGAGCAGTTCATAGGCGTGTCTCAATACCTGAAAACAAGTATCCAAGGCTAACGTTTACCGTGCAGCCTCCTCAATTGTGGTGCAACCGATAGCTCCAGGAGTGTGTCAAGCCCTAGCGCATGAACCTGACGGATGCCTTCCGAGAGACTTTATTCTATCAGATTCAGCACACAATGGCGTAAAGTACGTCTCCGATTCTTTCCAGGAGGCTCTGCACGCGAACGTACCTTGAAGCCCTGCTCCGGTCCGTGGAGCTCTCATACCAGAACGCAAAAGTAATTTCGTCTGCCGCTGCTTAACGACGCAACTATTGCCCTTTCCTGTAGCTCTGTACAAATGTAGGTGCCTACCTACCCGCCGTACTCGACTACCTTGCGTCCCTCAGTGCCGTAGCTGCTTGCCTGGTGTACACCTCAGCGCTCGAACGCATTCGCCGTACAGCGCAGCGTCGACTAAACGCGACACCACATTTGTCTCTCCTCGCGCTGCTCGACGGCCAGTCGTTTGCACTGGTCAGGGAAACCTGCGGCTGTCTCCGGAAACTTCTCGACCATGTTTGTAAATACTGCGCTGACACGCGTGCAACTTGTGAGTCGCAGTGGTCAGTCTCCGTCCAAGACTCTAGTGCGGGGGGAACTGTACGCGTCACCTGCCGGGGCCTTTGTGCCCCGAGCACAACGCTTAGTGTCAGGCGTGACTGCAGCCAGGCCGAGTCGGACGCTTGCGCGTCAGACGCTTTCCATGAACCTCTTTTCCCGCTTCTTTCGCGTGATACGTGCGAATCTGAACGCGCTTGTCTCGAGAATGGAAGATCCAGAAAAAGTCTTGACACAGTCACTGGAGGACGTGCAGAAGGACCTGTTGCGGTTGCGGCAAGCCTACGCCGAGGTCTCTGCCAGTAAGAAACGACTGGAACGACAGCGGGAAGCGGCACTGAAAACTGCTGCAGAGTGGCAGCAACGTGCACGTCTGGCACTCGAGAAAGGCAACGAGGATCTTGCTCGCGAGGCTCTCCTCCGGAAGAAGCAACAGGAGGACATGGCCAAAGCGTTGGAAAATCAGCTGCGTATGCAGGCTGAAAATACTGCAAAGCTTTACAGCTCGATGCAGCAATTAGAAGCGAAAATATCTGAAGCACAAGCGAAGAAGGACGAGTATATTACGCGTGCTCGGACGGCCAAGACTGCAATCAAGGTGAATGAGATGTTGACGTCAGTGGACACGTCCAGTGCGTTGTCCGCGTTTGAGCGCATGCAGGAGAAGGTCGAAACCTTGGAAAGCCAGGCTGAAGTGAGCCGACAGATGATCGGTTCCGGGGATGCGAGTCTGGAGAGCCAGTTTCGGGCGCTGGAGGCCGGCACCGACGTCGATGAGGAGCTCAACCGGATGAGGCGGGAACTACGAGGCGATTCCTCATATCGTGCTCTTCAAGCCTCCCGTGATCCTGAAATTGATGAGGAGATCCAGAGAATGAAACGGGAACAGCAGCAACGTTGAAGTATGAAACCGCAGCACGCGATTCTCCAGTCATATCCGCAGCCACTTTTTTGTGGCTCAGCCTCCTCAGTCGCTGCCACGGGCCTATCTGCAAACTAGTTTGTATGTGATACGAACGCATCAACCTGGGTAAAGATTCCAATATCAATCAGCTCTTATCGTTGATGCGTCACTGGACAGGGGCGTCATGCGTTCGCGTGCGCTCGCGCATACGTTGTCCTTCAAGCCTAGACGGCCGTTGCAAAGGAAGACGCATGGTCTGGTATGCTCACAGCCGCCTTCTATGTGGGTAGCGGCTGCCCAGCGAGGAGAAATCACGGCCAGCAGTTGCGAGCAGAAAGGCCTGCCCAGGCGAACGGGGAAAACCTGAGCAGATGCTCTTTTTTTCATCGAATCAAGGTTCACGATGGGGTTTAGTGACGGAGACGATCACCAGCGAACTCTCGATCTGAGCCCGTTCGCACATCAGCTTGCGCCCTTTGACGATATGGTTTGCGTTGTCTGCACAAGATAGAGTTGTAGGGAGCTTCTGGTCTGCAGGGCGTTAGCGATCAGAAATCGTCTCCAGTTTCCCCGACGCAATATGATCTTGGCGTACCAGTCATTTATCTATGATCAACGAAGATGAGACATGGCGCTCCATTCGATCGAGACTGGACCCACCAAGAAAGTGCTTGGGGCTCACACCAATCGTTTATAAGGAAGAGCTGAGGACGGAGAGTGCCTCAGTGAATGAGGCCTGCACAGACCACGGGACAGAGCTGCATGAAGACGCAACTGGGCACTGCCAAGACCCAATCTATTGGCACCAATATGCTGCAGAACTACCGCGCCTCGACCCGGTACCGGTATGGAACGACCCAATCTTCTGGCCTGAATCTGTCCGGACCCTCTTAAGGTCATGCAACCGCAAAACA
>Ga0078972_1000803_pt1 | contig 128426 bp, 104 predicted proteins | sample YelNatPaOPGAMG01_FD_67568 | JGI IMG/M metagenome (GOLD analysis project Ga0078972, IMG submission 67568) | Hot spring thermophilic microbial communities from Obsidian Pool, Yellowstone National Park, USA - OP-RAMG-01 (SPADES assembly) (version 2) | ecosystem: Environmental > Aquatic > Thermal...
CATTAAGCCAGGTGATGTGCGAGTATTGACGATGATGGTCAATACCAAGATAATTCATTCGTGCACCTCCTTGTAAATAGTTTCCAACGGGGAGTCTATCAAACTCCCCGCGGAGGTGCATCACGTCATCATGTTATCTTATTGTTTTTAAAAGAAATACAGCTGTTATAAGCCCAATAAATCACCACAATTTTTACGGAAGAGCCGCCCTTGAACGAGTTCATGATATAAGTGACTATGATACCTGTATAGGTCAATACTTACGTATTGGATTACCCACCTCCTAAAGCTGATTATTCACTAAAGTCATCGGCCCTGAGATGACGCAGCCTCCTATCACTTTAGCTGTCTGTCTTCCCTTTACGGCTAATGCCTATAATCGAGATAATTTAACGCTTAATGCGGAGACTTAATCATACCTGTCGGTTCTTTTCATCGGCGCTGCGCTGATTTAAACCCAAATCCACGACGGCCGAAGCAACCATTGAAGGTTTATCTCTCCCGAATCGGCCTTCGAGGAAACCTCTGGGCGCCGCGGATGTCTGAGCCAAATCAAGACTGACAGAAAGGATAAAAAGAGGGCATAATAACCGGTAACGCGTTATTTATTTACCAATTCTTTCTTATTAATTTACCAATTCTTTAAAACTGGTTAAGGGAGGCTGAAAAAAACAACTGACTTCTGGGCAGAATTTACAACCGGGAGCAAGTTCCGTAGGTTCGGATAAAGGCAAAGAGGGAACGCCGTCTAAAATCTAAACCGAAGCGAGGCCCATTCGGATTTGTCATGGCCTAACCCATTAAAGAAGGGTGAGAACTAACCTATCTTGCTCTTATGCGTTACTTGTACCCCTGACCCTGCCTCCATAACCAGCTTCAAATTCGATTAGGCTTTCTTTGCTTTTCATAAGACTAATTCCTGTTGCCAGAAAAGGTAACCGGGCGAGAAAAATGAGGCGTTATAAAGAGGATTTCTTTTTTATCCTTTGCCGCGGCCGAGCCGCCAGTAATCTTTAATTTGTCCTGGAGCCTGCAGGCAAGATAATCGCGCCCTCCTCCACTTCACCTAAAATCTCCGCCTTCCCCTGCAAAAAATAAAGCCCCACCAAAGCTGCCGTCGCTGCATCCAGTTCGTCAGCCGTAGCTTTAGGTCTCAGGCCTTTCAGCCCCATTTTTTTTAGCCCCCGGCTTAGCCCGGCCAGGTCTCGTCTGGCCCGGGGCAAACCCCAAATATCCTGAGCCGCGCCAGGATAAACTTCGATTACCCGAATTCCCCTTTCCTCCAGCTTGCGGCGAATCCAGATGCCTCTTTCTGTGAGCTGACGCATCGGTCCAAGGGTTATCGGAAAGAAGGGAATGCGGCGTCGCCTGAGCTCTTGGTCGCAGGCCCGAAAATGGTTTTCATTTCGCCTCTGGATAGAGGTTCGTCCTGGCGGAAGGCTTAAGGGTGCATCAATAGCCACTAAATCAGGTCCCTTATCCTTGACAAGGGATAAAATAGCTTGGTTTTCATAAACCACCAAGGTTGTGGCCTCCATCGCCTGAAGAAAGCAGATACCCGTAGGTCGGCGGGGTGAACCGGCCAGGTCAATGCCTATGATTAGAACAGATGAGCCAGGAGAGCTCATTTCCCGTTAGCGAGAGGCAGCAATAAGGTCAAAAAGGGCCTTAACGGCTTCTTCAGGGAAGAATCGGCCGCCGACTTTCTGCAAATCGAGCAAAGAAGTTATTTTCTCCTCCGAGCTTGCTGGGTAAATGCGGGTAGAAAGGCGGTCATAGGTATCAGCCAGAGCGATTAAGCTACTGGCCAGGGGAATAGCTTCGAAATTCTTGTCCATCACTTCGGCCTCTCGGACATAGTGCTGATAATATCCGTCCATGATCGGCTTAATTTCTTTTAAAAGAGAAGCCGTGGTGTTAAGCATAACCATCTCCCGACCGCTAAAAGTTCCCCCCGGCTTCTTGATTTCGCCTTGGATAAAGGTGGCCGCTTCTTCAAAAAAACGCAGGTTGGCTTCCATATCGCCAGCCTCAAGAAGGAGGGCAGCCGATTTAATGTTTTCAATTTCCCGGCGGTTTAACTGGAGTTTTTCAGCCAACCGGCCAGCCAAAAGAGCCACCCGCACGGCATGAGGCCTTTCCTCGTCAGCCGACTCAAGATACTTCAGCATGACGTCTAAAGCGCCAATATACGCTTGCGACAGATGCCGCATTTTGGCTTGACGCTGGTCTGAGACTGCGCCAACGATGCCACCCGTTAAAATAAGAAAGCCGGCCCAGGTGGTTAGGCTGACTATTTCGTCGCTGGAAAGGGAAGCCAAAGAAAAATCGCGGCGGAGGAAAAAAAGATAAATGGCCATAAGCAGGACACAAAGAAAAGCCGTCAAAACCCCCTGGTTTTTGCCCAAGAAGTAGCCAGCCAGAATAACCGGCAGAAAGAAAAAATTTAAAAAAGATAGTTTATACCGAACTACGGCCGCAATAGCCACTATACCCAGAAGAACAATGACAATAATAAACAGGTCATAATGTTCCCGGAAAAACGTTCGGAGCCGCCGGACCATCGACTTTCCCTCTCTCTGGTTCCACCCGGCCCCTTTTCCCACCAGAGTCAATCTATATCATCCAAAAATTTAAGTCAATTTATTTAATTGCTTCTCTTCCATCTTCTATGGCTTAGGCTCTGAGGCTTTCAGGATGCCCTCGCTACTCCTCAGGTTCTTAACGCTGTTCCCTCTTTACCCTTCTCGCCGTCTGTGTAAACTCGCTTGCTCGATTTACAGCTAATATTAAAACCAGCTACCCTCTCTTGGCCTTTCCCTTTGCCTTGTTTTATAAGAATTGGGTAAAGAGGTGAGCTGGCACCAATTTTTTATTAGCGCCGTTGCCTCTTGGCCTTACTCCGACCTGTGCCACTTGCCTCCCTGTTCACAGACATAGCCCGGAAGTCCCTTGCCTCCCTTTGGCCTCTCCGTTTGTCCGGTTCAGGCTCAGACATCCTGGGCACCAAAAGGTTTTCTCGAAGGCCGATTCGGGAAGGTTAAACCTTCCATAGTCACTTCGGCCCTCTCGAACTTAGCCTTCAAACCAGACCATATAAAATGGAAGAGAACCATTTAATTTAGCTTTTTTTCTGACTTTCCTCCAGGCCAGGAAGAATCTATCTGCTTTCCGTCACTGATTCACCCTCCTCGCTGTCGAAAAGACGGTCTCCTTGCTTTTAAGTTCACACTATCCTGAAGAAGCTGAGGATCGACTTTACCGCCCTCCTCGGAGAGGAAACGGTGTCACCCCTTTCCCTTTTTCCGCCAGTAGAGAGGAAAATTATATAAGCAAAGCTATGGCGCAAGCATTATAGCCCCGGGAAACCTTCAGCCAACGCCTCCGAGGAAAATTAGAGGAGAAAAGCCATCAAGCGAGGAGCCGAATCTCAAATTCCGGCGGGTTCAGAATATGAGCTTTAACTGTGCAGGTATCTATGGCTCGTTTTACGGCGGCCTTATATTTTTCGGGAAAATCAGGCGGAAGATAAAGGTCGATGGTTATCCGAGAAATCATTCTTGTCGCTGGGTTCTTTTCCAGGCTCATAGTTAGCCGCGCGGCCGCCGTCGGAATCTTTCGCTCCTGACAAAAGGCCAAAAAATAATACCCGGCGCAAGTGGCGATGGAAATAAGAAACAAATCAAAGGGACCTGGCGCGGAGCCCTCGCCGCCCGCATAAACTGGCTGGTCAGTGACGACACGATGTCCTTTGTACTCAGCCGCCACCTTTAAGTTTCCGGGAAAACTTACCTCGATTTTATTCTCGGCCATTTTATCTACCTCACTTTTCAATTAATTGCGGCTTTCCTTTTTTACCGCCAACGCCTCTTTCTTATTTTTCCCTTAGCCTAAGAAGGCTAACTTCTATTCTTATTTAATCAATGATTCTATCCCCAATTTTTTTCTTGCCACCATCTCTTATCAATTGGCTTTTGCTACCTAAGCAGCTTTTATGCAAGTCTAAAGAGACCTAACTCTGAAGCCATGAAAGGTTTGGTTTTTTTAAAATAAATTAGCTAAAAGAGCCCCAAAAAGAGCCCAATAAAGAATAGAAAGGGTCCGGTGGCGCATAATATAGCAGGCGCCACTGCGGCACCCGACGAACCTATACCAAAGGTAGCCAGCCGACGCCCCGACAACCGCGCCTATAACTATTTTCCACATCTTTTGCCTCAATTCTCTCATCAATTTGACCAAGGATGGCCTTTAAGTAACCTCCTCCATTAAATATATCTTTTTTATTATATCAAAAACAAGAAAAAACCCAAAATAAACCTCCTCTTTCATTTGGTATGAGTTAGACCCCCTCCCATCCTGAAGGGCCTCGCTACTCTTAAGGTTTTCGACATCATTTGGTCTCTGTTCTTCTCCGTCACTCACAGCTCCCCTCTCTTCATGCCCCCATCACAAGACCCCTTGATAACTTTTTTCCTTCTCTTTAACCAGTTTGGTCCAGACATCTGCTTAGTTTAGATATCCTCGCCAGCTAAAGGTTTCTACCTCAGGCGATTCCGCCGCCTGAACCCCAAATGGTCACTTCTTCATTTATTACTCAGATTTCAGACCAAACCGTGAAAGTGGAGACGACCAAAATAATTTTAACGGGGACGGTTAGAATTGACCGGTGGAGCCAAATCCGCCTTCGCCCCGCGAAGTTAAATCAAGTGCTTCGACCTCTTCCACTTCCACTGTTTCCACCGGCTGAATTAACATCTGGGCAATCTTCATCCCTTTCGGAAGGAAAAAATTTTCCTTTCCCAGATTGACCAGGACAACCTTAACCTCGCCGCGATAACCGGCATCCACTACGCCGGCTAATCGGTGAAGACCGCGAAGGGAAACTCCGCTTTTGTCCCAGATAAGCCCAACATAACCAGCCGGAATAGCCATCTGCAGACCAGTGGCCACGGCTCTTATTTCACCAGGCTTGAGCTCCACCGCCTCATTGGAAAAAAGGTCCAGTCCCGCATCCCCTGGATGGCCATAGCTGGGCATTTTGGCCTCTGGGTTTAGCCTCTTTATCCTGAGCTTCAGTTTCATTCTTTTCTCCTCTTCTCTTCTCTTTCCGCCGGGCTAAATGAATAATCAGCACTAATAAAAAATCGGGCTCAAAATGGAAAAAGGCCCTCGGTTAAAAACCTTGAGCCTAACTATTATCTTCCTTTATTTTGGCCCCTCCATAATAATCACAAGAGAAGACTCAGACTCCCTCAACCCTGACCTCACCGAAATATTCTCGTGCCACCTCCGCCATCTTGAGAATCTCCTCGCGGTCATAGGGACGGACATGGAGGTAATGGGGATGGACGGTATTTTTGGGCGAAAACTGCTGAAGCTGATAAATCTTTGCCCCGCGTAACCAAACGCCGATTTCTTTTATTTCTTTGAGGTCAATCAGACCAGGAACAACAGTTGTCCGAAAGAGGTAGGGAAGCCCACTGCTCCGAATCAAGTCTATGGACCATTGAAGGTCAGTCTCGCAGACTTTCGTTCCTGTGGCCTTAGAATACTTGGGCAAGGGAGCCTTAACATCCATGGCGATAACATCGACGAGCTTCTCCCGGAGTAGATGCTCCAAACGGCCAGGAAAAGAGCCGTTGGTATCAAGCTTGATAAGGAGCCCGCGGTCTTTGATCACTCGCAAAAGTGTTTCTACGTCTTCATCCAGGAGCGGTTCGCCGCCCGTCACACAAACTGCCTCCAGCCAGCCTTTACGGTCTTCCAGGAAAGAAATGAAAAAATTAAGCGGAAAAGTTGGTAACGTTTCGGGCCGAAGGACAAGGTCCGAGTTATGGCAAAAGGGGCAACGAAAATTGCAACCGCCTAAGAAAACTGTGGCTGAGATATGACCTGGGAAATCTTTGGGAGCAAACTTCTCTAAGCCCTTGATTTCCACCAAGATTCTAACTCCTCGATGCTACTCAGAGTAGTTTCCACTCGACCTTCATTTAACACGATAAATATGGGCAAGACAATAGCCCCTTTTTCATCGCGGCGGACATAACTGAGAAACTCACGCAAACGAGCTTTACCTTCTTTTTGGGCTAAGTCAACCTCTGTCCCGCCCAAAGGCAGCTCTTTCAATTTGGCTTTAAAGGCAGCGCATTTCTCGCAACTCGGATAGGTAAAAAGCAGGTACTCCATGGTCGCGGTCTAAAGAAGCTTGGTATAGGGAGTTCGGTCGCGGAATTCCTGTTGTTTGCCGTCATTCCAGGTTCTAACCGGACGAAGATAGCCCACAATCCGGGAATAGACCTCGGTTTCCGCACCACAGTGAGGGCAGACGGGATGTTGCCCCTTGAGATAGCCATGGCTTTCACAAACGGAAAAAGTTGGGGTGATACTGAAATAGGGCAGCTTAGTCTCAGCAATTTTCCGCACTAATTTTTTGCAAGTCACAGGGTCTATGGCCTCGGGAAGGAAGCTATGGAAGATAGTGCCGCCGGTATAAAGCGGCTGAATATCCTGCTGATGACGAATCGCCTCCCAGATATCGCGGGTGGCGTCAACGTTAAGCTGGGTAGAGTTGGTTAAATAGGGAAATTTATCAGTGCCGCTGGTAATAATGTTGCGGTACTTTTCTCGGTCCAGCCGGGCCAGGCGATAAGAGGTTGACTCAGCCGGAGTCGCCTCCAGGTTGTAAAGATTGCCCGTTTCCTCCTGAAATTCCCGTAGCACTTCCCGCATAAACAGAAGAACTTCGATGGCAAACTCTTTGCCTTCAGGAGTGCCAATGCCTTTACCCAGGAAATTCAGGCAGCATTCGTGCATGCCGCAAACACCGATCGTGGAGAAATGATTGTCAAAGTGACCAAGGTATACCTGGGTGTAAGGCATTAGCCCTCGTTGCAGCATGGTCGAGACAACCTCGCGCTTGGTTTCCAGCGATTCTTTGGCCAGAATCATAAGATATTTAAGCCGGCCAAAGAATTCTTCTTTAGTTTGGGATTCAAAGCCGATGCGGTTAAGGTTGATGGTGACCACGCCAATCGAACCAGTGGAATCGCCTGGGCCCCAAATGTTTCCAGGTCGCCGCATTAACTCTCGCTGGTCAAGATTGAGGCGGCAGCACATCGCCCGGATATCACCTGGGTTAAGGTCAGTGCCGATATAATTCTGAAAATAAGGAATGCCATATTTAGCCGTGGCCTGGAAAAGCAGGTCAGCGAGGGGTGAGTCCCAATTAAAATCTTTTGTGATGTTATAAGTCGGGATAGGGAAGGTAAAAACCCGGCCTTTCTGGTCGCCTTCAATCATCAGCTCGAGGAAAGCCCGGTTGATCATATCCATTTCTGGTTGGTAATCACCATAACAGGAATCAAGCTCGACGCCGCCCACCACAGCCTTTTTATTCTTCATGTCTTCAGGCACAGTGAGGTCAAAGGTAAGATTAGAGAAAGGAGTCTGCCATCCCCAGCGAGAAGGCACGTTTAGCCCGAAAATCAGCTTTTGGATGTCCTGTTTTACTCGGTCATAAGAAAGGTTATCGGCCCGGATAAAAGGTGCCAGCAAAGTATCGACCGAAGAAAAGGCTTGAGCCCCGGCAAATTCTCCCTGCATCGTGCCGATAAAATTGACCATATGAAGGGTAGCGGTTTCCAAATGACGGGCTGGATAGGAATGAACTTGGTTGGGTACATGGCCAAAACCCTTCCGGAGTAATTGCTCAAGAGACCAGCCAGCGCAATAGCCCACAATCGGATAGGTGAGGTCATGGATATGGAATTCACCGTCTAAATGGGCTTTTTTAATCTTTTCCGTGTAAAGCTGGTTCAAGGCAAAATTGGCCAAGACTTCACCGGAAATGCGGGCGTTCAACCCGGAAAAGCTCATCGTGCCCTCGTTGCTATTTTCTCGAATCTTCCAGTCGCGGTCGTTGATATAATCTCTAATCAATCGCTCTAAGTTGAGACCTGTCTGCTTGGCTTCACGGATATCTTTATGTCGCTCCCGATAAAGAATATAAGCCTTGGCCACCTCATGATAGCCCTGCTTCATCAGCACCATTTCCACAATATCCTGAATCTGCTCAACCGAAGGAATGGTAAAACCGCCGAACTTTTCCTCCAGAATAAAAGTTGTAATGTCAGAAACATGCTTCGCTGCGGCCCGGTCGTCGATTCCCTGAGAGCGCATGGCCTTAAATACGGCCTCGGTAATCTTATCTTGGCAGAAATCGACCACCGTGCCGTCCCTTTTTTTGATTCTGGCAATCCCTTTGCTCATCATGGATTTGCCTCCCTGTGGGCCCAAATTTATCTCACTCATTGGCTTTAAACTCCTCCTCCCTAAATTTTTTACCTCCGGGTCACCTATTTTTACCCCAGTTCATCTTTACTTAATCACCGGCCCTCTAAAAAATCGCTCTTAAAACCAGCTTCAGGCCAAGTACCTAAAATATGGCTATGCATGCCATATTTTGTTATAAACAAAAGAAAAAACACAACATATTGGGCCGACTTGCTCACAATTTACAATTCTGCTTCGCCGTTGTCAAGGGGTTTTTTGTGATTTCAATAACAAAATAAACTTTTAATTTCTGCCCCTCTTAAGGCTACCATGATAGAGAGGGATTCACCTCGCTCCTCCCCAATGCTGCCTCGTAGCCTTCTCGTAGACTTTTCTTGCTTTAGCCGCCTCGCTTTTCCTGGCGAGGCTCAGACATCCTCGGCAGGCGGAGGTTTCCTCGCAGGTTGAACCAGGAAGGCCAAACCTTCAATCCCCGCTTCCTCTATCCCTGACTCAGCTTTCCATCCAGCCTGGCTAAAATATAAGCGAGACGATTCAATAAATAGACTGGGCCAAGAAATGGCCCAGGAGAAAAGGCCACTTTGTTTTCCTCTCTCACTTTAGAGCTAAAATGGTTCCCGGTTTTAGGAAAAACCCATCTGAAAAGAGTTCGCTTGATTTTCAGATAGTCGCAATTTTGGTATATTTACCCTTATGAGCCTGATAAGCAAAGGGCCATCAGATGGGAGAAAAAAATGGCAACTCACCGCCTTGGCAATTTTTTTAAGATGGTGGCCATAATAGTCGGTCTCATCCTAACCACCTTAAGCCTTGTTCAAGCCAAAGAATATGGTTTGGATAAAGCCCAGGTTTATTATCAGATTAAAGATGACGGCTCGGTGGCTGTTACCTGGGATTTAACTTACTGGTTTTCTGGCTCCTTCTCTACCGCTTGGGTCACCATTCCCCAGCACCAATTCAAGCTCATAAACCCAACGGTGAGCGAAATCAGAGAGGGGGAAGAAATTCCTTACCGATTTCAACGCGAAACTCCGGACTTAACTCCAGATACTTTTGATTTTACTCAGGATGGCCGCGAATACCGCATCGCCTGGTTTTACCGGGCAACCAACACTAACAAGACCTTTCGGCTTCGCTATGAAATCTGGGAGGGACTCAAAGTTTATGATGACGTGGCTGAATTCTATTTCAAGGTTTGGGGAGGAGACTGGGCTGTGCCCCTTCCAGCTCTTTGGGTGGAGGTAATCCTCCCAGCTCAAATGGAAGCGCAGGAAGATGTCGCCTATTGGCTTCATCCTAAGATAGAAGGCCAAATCGGGATTTCCAAAGATTTTAGAAAAATAATTGCTTACGCCGGCCGTATCCCGGCACGACAGTGGGTAGAAGTGAGAGTGGTCTTTCCTCGCATCTATCTTTCTAATCTGGACCCGGCAAAGGTTATTTCCATAGCGGGGATGGGGAAAGAAAAAGTTCTGGGCGAAGAAAAGAGTTGGCAAGACCGCGAAGCAAGGAAGCAGCGCCTCATCAAAATTTTGGCGGCCGCTTCTTGGCCAGTAGCCGCCGCCCTCTTGGTAATCGGGCTTATTATCCCTCTAAGGACTTACTTCCGCTATGGCCGAGAGCCAAAAATTCATTATGAGCGCGATTACGAACAGGAAGTCCCGGAAGAGGTTTCTCCGGCTCAAGCGGACATGATTATCTCGCAGGGGAAAACGGTTTCTCCGAAGGGCGTCGTTGCCTCCACCCTGGAGCTGGCCCGGCGGGGCTTTATAAAGATAGAGGAAGTGGAAAGGGAAGGTTTCCTCGGAAAGAAAATTAAAGATTATAAGATTATTCTCACGGGCAAGAGTAAGGAAGACTCACTACCTTCAGAGTTGGGCCTCTTCCTCACTCAATGGGAAAAGTTGGCTGGCAAGAGTGGTATCCTTATCTCGGAATTGAAAAAAAAGAATTTGGCTGATTTTAAGCTTAAATTCGATAAGGCGGTGCGACGCGCTGTTTATGATAAAAAGGGCTGGATTAATAGCCAAGGAGAGAAGGTCCTCACTATTTGGACAATAGCCTGGGTTATTTTAACGGTTTTAAGCTTCATCATTATTTTGGGAACAGGCCTTCTCCCAACTGTGGCCAACTTGGTTTTGTTGCCAGGCGTATTAATCATCAACCTCTTCTTAAGCCTCGTTTTTAGAAAGCCTGTGCGCCAGTATACGGCTGAAGGCAAGCTTCTCACTCTTCGTCTCAGCGCTTTAAAAAAGTTTTTAAAGGATTTTTCTTTGCTGGCCGAGCATCCACCCGCCTCTCTAATTATCTGGGAAAAATATCTTGTCTTTGGGACAGTGCTGGGCGTCGCCAAGGAGGTACTCCGAGCAATGAAGGAGCTTAACCTTCCCTTAGAATCCATAACCTGGTTTAGCCCGGGAATGACGGGCAAGATTAGTGATTTTAATGCCGCCTTTGATAGTTTTAACGCTTCTCTCAGCTCTTTCTCTCAGGCTTTTTCCAGCGCTGTCGCCTCTTCGACCAGTTCTGGCTCTTCGGCTGGAGGCGGCGGCGGAGCTGGGGGCGGCGGTGGCGGCGCCCGCTAAATTGCGTCTGCCGACAAGCCAACTCCTTACTCTTTCCATTCTATAAATGATTTAACAGCTCGGCTCTTTTGAGGCGTGTCTAAAATCAGATGAGTCCAGGCTTCAAATCCCAAAGATAACCTTGCCGGCTCAGCTAAGGGCAAGCGTCTCAAATCCATGGATGATAAGAAAGGCGCTACCGAGGCCACGGCTTTTGTCTTTATTAGCTCGCCTTTGTTTTTATTAACCTTACCTCTTGCCAGACCGCAGATAGTTTCGTTATGCCAGAATAAAAAATATTCGATATGAATTAAAGGCTTTTTACCATTTTATATGGACTGGTTTGAAGGCTAAGTTCGGGATGGGTCAAGCGAGCCTTGATACTTTTGCCACCCCGACTCGCTTTTCGAGAAAACCTGTAGATAGCCAGGATATTTGGGTCTAAATTAAAAAACAAGACACGCGAACAGGGGCAGGGAGAATCTGGTGAGTGGGACGAATCCCGACAGCCACGAAAACGCTAAAAATTAGGGGCGTTGGTGGGAAGCGAGGACTTTTCACACGTGCCGTTGCTTCGCCCTACGAGATAGAAAAAAGAGCCACTAACCCCACTCCCCTCTCGGGTAGCTTCGCCAGTTTATAGGCCAAAGACTCACTAAAATAAATTGCCAGCGAAGGAATAAGCAAGAAACAAAGGTCAATATTGGCTAATAGATTCAGGAATCTCTCGAGCCAAAAAGTCAGGTGATTTTATGCTTTGGCAACCCTTCTCGACCTGCTCTTGTCAAAATCATTTTAATATATTAAAATTTTTGTATGGACTATTCGATAAAAATAGGCGGGGAGGCGGGTCAGGGCATTCAGACCATCGGTGATACCCTGGCCAGGGTGTTAGCCAGAGCTGGTTATCACATTTTCGCCCATCAAGATTATGAGTCGCGGATAAGGGGGGGACATAATTTTTTTCAAATAAGATTTGCTACCCGGCCGGTGATGGCCGCAAGAGAAAAGATTGACCTCCTTGTGGCTCTTGATAAAGAAAGCATAAAGCGGCATGAAAAGGAACTGACTCTATCAGGCCAAATAGTCTACGATTCAACGGCTCTAAAGCAAAAATACGAAAAACCATATTTTCTGGATGTCCCCTTTGACCAGCTCGCTTTAAAACACGGGGGTAAAAAGATAATGGCCAACTCAGTAGCCATTGGCGCTGTGCTGGGAATGCTCGGAATGGGACTGGATATTTTGCTTGGCCTCTTTACGGATGTATTTAAAAAGAAAGGCCCTGAGGTTATAAGGGCTAACACCGAGGCGGCCACGGCTGGCTATAATTTTGCCCGGCAAGAATGCCTTCAATGTTCCTTTTCGGTGGCTCCTTTTTCTTCAGCTAAAGGGCTCATTACAGGAAACGAAGCCATAGCTTTGGGAGCAATCGCCTCAGGATGCAAATTCTATGCTGCCTACCCGATGACTCCATCTACAGGCATAATGGATTACTTAGCCAGTAAGGCTGAGGAATATGGAATCATCGTCGAACAGGCTGAGGATGAAATAGCTGCCATAAACTTAGTTCTCGGCGCTTCTTTTGCTGGCGTGAGGTCCATGACCGGAAGTTCTGGTGGCGGGTTTTGTCTAATGGTGGAGGGACTGTCTTTAGCAGCCATGACGGAAACACCCGTGGTTATTGCTCTGGGCCAACGGCCTGGTCCGGCTACCGGTTTTCCCACCAGGACTGAACAGGCTGACTTACTCTTCGCTCTTCATGCCGCTCATGGAGAATTTCCTCGCGTAATCTTTGCTCCCGGAACTCCAGAACAGGCCTTTTACCTAACCAACAAGGCTTTTGACCTGGCAGAAAAATATCAAATTCCGGTAATTATCCTCACTGACCAGTATTTGGCTGATTCCCGCTGGACCTTGGAGAGTTTTGATTTGAGTCGAATAAAATATGTAGATTACAGGCTAAGAGGAGAAAAATTCGCTCAACTTAGTGAATACAAAAGACATGCTTTTTCCTCCCACGGAGTTTCGCCGCTCGGGGTACCGGGAGAAGCCAGGCATCTGGTGGTCACCGATAGCGACGAACATGACGAAGAAGGACATATAGTAGAAGACGCGGAAACAAGAATAAAGATGGTCCATAAAAGGCTTTTGGAAAAACTGCCCTTGATAAAAGAGGAAATCAACCCACCCTTTTTCTACGGCCATCCTGAGCCAGAAATAATAATTGCCGGCTGGGGTTCTACCTATGGGTTGCTGAGAGAAGCAGTTGATGGGCTGGGAGAAAAACAAAAAATCGCTATGGTTCATTTTAGCGAAATTTATCCCTTGCCTCCCGCTAACAAATTGGATTTTTTAGAAAAATTAAAGAGAGCCCGAATTACTTTAGGCATTGAAAATAACGCCACTGGTCAACTGGCGAGATTGCTGAAGGCTGAGACCGGATTTTCTTTCCATCATTTAATCAATAAATTCGACGGAAGACCTTTCACCTTAGAGTCTCTAATTGGAGAAATAAATGTTGTCCTTAAAAGATTATGAAGGCCAGATGCCGGCCTGGTGTCCAGGATGCGGCAATTTCAGCCTCCTGAAAGCTTTTAAAGAGGCGATGGTGGAACTGGAGCTGGCGCCCCATCAATTGGTCATCGTTTCCGGAATAGGCCAGGCTGGGAAATTCCCTCATTATGTCCGTTGCCATACGTTTAACGGCCTTCACGGCCGGACACTGCCGGTGGCTACTGGGATCCGCCTCGTCAATCACAACCTGATGGTAGTGGCTGTGGCCGGGGACGGTGATTGCTACGGCGAAGGAGGCAACCATCTCCTTCAGGCCATGAGGCGCAATATTAACGTCAAACTCTTCGTCCATGATAACCAGGTATATGGGCTGACCAAAGGCCAGGCTTCGCCCACGAGCTTAGAGGGAATGGTCACTAAAAACCAGCCATTTGGGGTCATTTCCGAACCGCTAAACCCCCTCGCTCTGGCCGTTGCTCTTGACTGTAGCTTTGTCGGCCGGGGCTTTGCCGGCGAGCCCGAACATTTAAAAGAGTTGATAAAGGAGGCGATGAAACATCAAGGATTCTCGCTGGTAGATATCTTACAACCCTGCATATCTTTCAATAAAATTAATACCTTTGATTGGTATCGGCGGCGGGTTTATTTCTTGGAGGCCGATTATAACCCTGAAGATAGATTGGCCGCTTTTAAAAAAGCCTTAGAAGGAAATGATAGAATTCCTATAGGAATTATATACAAAAACAATCGCCCCACTTTTGAAGAACGAGTTCCCATTATCAAAGACCTTCCTCTTGTCCAGCAACCCGTGGACTTAAAGAAAATTGGCCGGACTCTATCAGAATTTTTCTAATCCTTTCTTCGAAGCTAAGGAGCCGCCAAATTATCGAAAAACTCGTGGAATCATCCCTCGTATTTTAATTTCTTAGGCCCAGGTTGGCCTTGTCAAATTTTGTGGGCCAACTGGCGTTGGTGTATAAAAATTTTCGCAATTTGCTTTAGAGGGATGGGTGATTGTCAGTTCTCCATTTCTATCTCCTAAGTAGCCGCTAACATCTTTGCTGGGTCTAATATATAAAGCAATATGTTTTCGCGACTGTCCAGACAACGACCAACCACCGCCCTTTTTATCCTGGTTGGCGCCTTGGAAAACAGCCCCTCCCCTTTGGATGGCCACACTGGGAATTAAATTATGCAAGGAGTTGGAGTAGAAATCCTAACGACACCGGAACATGAGACGGCCAGCTGGGAATTAAATTATGTGAGGAGTTTAAGTTTGAGGATGCGGTCGAGGCGAAAAATGCGCTCTGCCTGCCGCTTAAAACAAAAAGCCCGCAGTCCCTCAAAGTATTTGCCTTTATATTCGGCCATCTCTAAGGATAAAGGGTGGATGCGGCGTTGCGATTTAGTATCATCTGGCTTAAGATAGACAATCTCCAAATCATTTTTCCGAGCTAATGCTTTTTTAATAAGGGACCTCTTTTCTTCCAACGAAAGCTCCTCTTCAGCCTTCTGATACTGGAGGCGGGTTAAAAAGCGGACAATTTTAAAGTCAAGAAGGATATGCTTCTTTTGAATTGGCCGCCGCAGCACGATTCCTTCCAAGCTGGTACAACGACTCAACGCCACATAAATTTGACCCGGAGCAAAGGCGCCACGACCGATATCAATAATCACCCGGTCAAAGGTTTTGCCCTGACTCTTATGAATTGTCACCGCCCAGGCAAGTTTAAGGGGATATTGCTGAAACTTGCCGACTGTTTCCGTCTCGATCATTTTTCTTTTTTCATCATATTTATAATGAAAAAGCTCCCACGTATAGGGCTCAACTTCCACCTCTTCACCATTCTGAAGCTCAACAATGACCAGGTCATGACCGTAGCGGTGCTTTTCAATGGCCCGCACTCGACCTATCGTACCATTAACCCAGCGGCCATAGCGGTCGTTGTTGACCAGCATCACCTGAGCTCCTTTTTTTAATTCGAGGATTTCCTCGGCTGGGAGCTGGGAACGGTCGAATTTTTCGAATTCGCCCATGAGGCGGCCATGATGAATCCATACTCTTCCGGGCAGGGACTGGAGTTTCTCTTGATTATGGGCTGAGGCTAAATCATTGGTGCTGGTCAGGGTGATATAAAATTCATCCTTGCCGGGAATAAAATCCGGGTCAACCCGCTGATTCAGAAGGCTGATATCTTCTTCGGTCACCGAACGATTTCTGATGGCGTTAAGCAAAGCAATAAAATCTTGGTCGGTCTGACGATAGATCTTCTCGAGCTCAATAAATTTGAAGGAAAAATCGGCGCGCTTAAAAACCCCGCTCGAGAAAAAGTAGGGGGTTTCGTACCCAACCGAAAATATCTTCTTTTCTTTGGAAGTCACGACGGGAGGAAGCTGATAAAGGTCGCCGATAAAAATCATCTGGAGGCCCCCAAAGGGAAGATGTCGCTCGCGGCTATTGAGCCGCAAAAAGAGGTCGACACAATCGAGTAAATCAGCCCTGACCATCGAAATTTCATCGATGATAATCGCCTCCAAAGCCCGGTAAAGTTTCGATTGCTGGGCGGATAGTTTCTGCACCTTATCGAGGGTGATGTCGGGTTTAAAACCGAAGAAAGAATGGATGGTCTGGCCATAGACATTAAGAGCGGCTACCCCCGTTGGCGCCAAAACGGCTAACTTTTTCTTCGTATTCTGGCGCCAATACTGAAGAAGAGTTGATTTGCCTGTGCCTGCTCGGCCAGTAATAAAAACATGACTCAGGGAATTTTCCAGCAAATTCAGGGCCGCCTCGAACTCAGGAGAAATTTCAATTTCTGGTTTTGACGCCATAGACGCCATATAAGGTTTCCTTTAACCTAATCACGATTATACCAGAATCGTCTCTTGGACTCAGCTTGCCTTGGAAGCCAACTTATGACAAAATTTCCCCATGCTCAGTAGAATTCCAAGAAAGACCGGTGGCTTTTCTTATTTTCTGATTTTTAATTTGACCTGGATGATTCTCTTTCTTGTCTCCTCCTGCACCCCCTCCAAGCCAGAGACGGCGCCGGATAAAGAGAAGGACCCCCAATATCACTACGAAAAGGCGGTGGTGGCCATGAGATATGAACTGCCGGATATGGCGCTCGATTTCCTCAAACAAGCCCTGGCTTTAGACCCTAATCATTATGCTTCTTATAACCTGGCGGGGATAATTTACCACAAAAAAGGCAATTATCAGGCCGCCTCAGAAGCCCTGCAAAAGGCCATCGAGCTTAAACCTGATTCTGGTGAGGCCCACCACAATCTTGGCGTCGTTTATCAGGATATGGGCGAAATCACTCAGGCCGAAAAGGAGTATCGGCAGGCAGTGGCGCTTGGCTATGCCCCATCCCTTTCCCTTCTCGCCCGCCTGCTTCTTGACCAGAAAAGATATGATGAAGCCATCGAATTTGGTTTAAAAGCCGCGGAGGCCAACCCCAAAGACCCAGCTATCTTCAATCTCTTAGGCGTGGCTTGCAACGAAAAGCAGCAATATAAGGATGCCGCAAATTATTTCCATCGGGCTTTAAACCTTAACCCTGAAGACCCGATAATATTGATTAATCTCGGCATTGCTTATCTCAACCTGGGTGAAAAAGGGCGGGCCCGGGAGCTTCTGGAAAAAGCTCTTACTAAGCTAAAGGACCAGGCTCTGATAGACAAAGTGAAAGCTTGGCTCCAGGAAATAAAACTGCTATAAAACTGGCCCTTTTGGGAATTAATCAGTTCTTGGCCTCGATTTTTGTTTGCCAGCAAGAAACTTGGATTAAAAAAGGCTTTTTTCTGGCCGCTCAACCGGGTGATAAATTGACTATCTTTTTTTAAAAAAATAGGCAAAAAATAAGAGAGACAAGGAAATCAAGTTCTTATAGAAAATAGGCTCTATCTTGGCGCTGGAAAAGAACTTAACGAAAATATTATTCTGTTTTTTAATAAAAAATGGGAGGAAAGAATGAAGGTGCTGGAAATTGAAACTAAATCTAAGGAAGAATTAATAGATATTACCCATTTAGTGGCCCGGGAAGTTCAAACTACCGGAATTAAAGAGGGAGGAATAATAATTTTTGTCCCTCATACCACGGCCGGCCTAACCATCAATGAAAATGCCGACCCGGCAGTTAAGAGAGACATCCTGTTGGCCTTGCGTCATATGGTTCCTGACGACCTCCCCTACGCTCATGGCGAAGGAAATTCTCCGGCTCACGTCAAAGCCTCTCTTTGTGGAAGTTGCCTTTACCTTATTATTAAAGACGGCAAGCTTTGCCTTGGCACCTGGCAGGGAATAACTTTTTGTGAATTTGACGGCCCGCGGCGACGCCGCCTCTTCCTTGCCCTCCTTTAATAATGGTGTGGATTAGCCTGGAGAATTAGGGGCGCCAGAAGGAATGGCGGCAGCCTTTCGATGTGGATTTTTAGAGGAAACTCTCTTGGGTCGCTGTCCCCGCTTGCCTATATTTATCGGTTCTCTTCCATTTTATATGGACTGGTTTGTGGGCTGAGTTCGGGAGGGCCGAAGCGACCATGGAAGGTTTAGCCTTCCCGAATCGGCCTTCGAGGGAACCTCTTGGCGCCGAGGATGTCTGAGCCTGAACCGGACAAACGGAGAGGCCAAAGGGGGCGAGGGACTTCCGGGTTTTGTCTATGAACAGGGTGGCGAGTTCCGCAGGCGCCGAGAAGGGCGAAGAGGGAACGGCGTTAAAAACCTGAGTGGGAGCGAGGCCATCCTGAACTTCTCCGAGCCTAACCTATGCAAGATGGAAGAGAATCAATAAATTTGGTATTTCCGGTCTGGTGTGGATTAGCCTGGAGAATTAAAGGCGAAGGAAGCCATGTCAGGAGCCCTTTATGAGGAGCTTTAGAGCCGTCTAAAAGGTAATTGGCTATGTCGCTCTCCTATCTTATTGGTCTTCTTTTATTTAGTCTCATAGGCAATAAGTCCGCCTGAGGTGAATGCGCTAAAAGGCGCATCCAAATATCCTATTTTTACCCCCAGGAAAGCCAGAAAAACCTTAATAATTAACAGCCAGATCCACTCCCCCTTAGATCTTTGGCCTAAGGGCAGCGTCTAACTATTTTTGGCTTAAAATAAGCGAGCTCAGCCTTTCCTTTAGGCTCAATCCACAAATTTTTCGGCCAGGCGCTGGGCCAGCGGAAGAAAATCATCCAAAGGCAGCTTTTCAATCTCACCCGCATCACTTAAAGAGGCGATTTTCGGGTTTAAGGGGAGGCGCCCCAAAAAAGGAACGCCCAGCCGGTTAGCCATTTCTTCCCCCCGACTCGGGCCAAAAATTTCGTAGGCTCGACCACTATCAGGGCAAACAAAATAGCTCATATTTTCCACCAAGCCGAGCAAAGGAGCCTTCATTTTCAAGGCCATTTTAGCTGCCTTGCGGACAACCATTTCCGCCAAATCCTGAGGGGTGGTGACCAAAACTATTCCCCATATGGGCAGCGTTTGCATTACCGTGAGGGAGGCATCCGATGTCCCAGGTGGGAGGTCAATAATCAGCCAATCAAGCTCCCCCCAAAAGACATCTGCCCAAAACTGCTTAATAGCCGCGCTGATAAGCGGGCCCCGCCAGATTACTGCCTCGTCCTCTTCCGGAAGCAAAAGGTTAATCGACATGATTTTTATTCCCTTTTGGCTCTCGACAGGTATTAGTCCCAACGGACCAGCCTTTGGCCTTTCCTTCAGGCCAAAAATCTTGGGAATGCTCGGCCCAGTAATATCAGCATCCAAAATGCCCACTCTCTGGCCTGTCTCTCGAAAGGCCAAACCCAGAAGGGCCGAAACGAGCGATTTACCTACCCCTCCCTTTCCACTGAGCACAGCCAGCGAACGGTGAATCAGGTTAAAAGGCTCTGCCACTCCCTGTTTACCTCCGCCCAGACCGATTCGCCTCCTTTCTTCATCGGTCATCTCAGTAGTCTCGATTTCCACCTCTTTCACGCCTTCCACGGTAAGAGCCGCTTCCTTTGCCTGAGCAACAATTTGCTCCTTGAGCGGGCAGCCAGAAAAAGTTAAAGCTAACTTGATTCTAACCTTTTCCCCTTCCACTCTTATCTCCCGCACCATGCCCAATTCAACTAAGTTCCGTTGAAGCTCGGGGTCGATAACGCGGGAAAGAGCCTGTTTAATTTTGTCCTCATTTGATGCCATATTTTTTTCTCCTTATGACCAGATAATTAGAGTTCAGTTTATATTTAGCCTCTGAGCTATTAAGGCAACTCATTTATTTTCTAAGTTTCTAAGGCTCCAAGCTAAAGACTCGCCTCATAGCCCTTAACCTGTCTCTTCGCTTCGCTGGCTCTAAGGCCGCCAAGCCAAGCAAAAAGACATTATAATACATTAAAAAAATAGGTTCTTCCGACTTTTTTGTGGCTAAAGATGATAGATTTTATGGCACTCGACAGAGGATTGAATCCGGGCCAGTTCATCATGGCGGAGGAAAATTAGATAAATATCCATAAGACCCACAATAATCGGCTTTAAATCGCCTTAAAGGATTTATCTCCGAATTCTGTACAGGCTGTCGGAGATTGCTAATTCTTTAGGTCTACCCATTAAGAACCGGGAGAGCCAAAAAATGTTTCTTTAGAATAGCAAAAAGAGGGGTCTTCAGCGGCAAAACCAAGGAGCAGCTGTTAGGCAATCCCGAAAAGCTTCCAACCCCTACCCTTTGGTAAAAACAGCCCCGACAATTTCCTCCGCCGCAGGAAACCGTGGGTCTCTGGCCTTTCCAGGGGTTTAAGACCTCCTCCCAGCTATCCTTAGGCAGCGCTATGGACCTGTTTCGCCTTCTTAAGAACGCCTACTTCCCAATTTCCTACAGCTGAGAAGGTCGAGTTTGTCCCTTAAGCCAGACTGTTTTGACCAGATAATTAGTGGGGGGCGTGGATTCAAGCTCAAAGCCATTCATGATAGCGAATTTTGGCCAGAGGTCACGCGGCATTCCCGCCCGCTCGAAAATCTGAGAGAGGCGTTCTTTCCCTGAAGCGCGGATTAAGGTGAGCCGCAATGGCTGTCGGTTAAGATAAGCCGGGTCTTTAAGCTGGTCAAAGGAGCGAATGGAAGCCTTAAACTTCTCATCATAGGGAGGATAATTGCGCCAGGGAGCCAGACCAAAAAAACTAAAAACGGCCTCGCCGAGGCGAATCAACCCTAAGCGAAGATAAAGGGTTTCGCCTTCTTCCCTTTCCAGCAAATAATAAGCGTGATAGGAAGGGAGAGAGCCTGTCTCGATTTTATCCTCGGCCATCAAAGTTGCCCCCTTGATGGTTGCCGCCTTTTTCGTCGCATAGGTTCTTAAATCTTCGGCTGATCTTTCCACCATTAAAACCAGAGCGGCTCGGCCATCCGCTGAGGCCATCCTTACTTGGGAGGCAGTATTCTGCACGGCCCAATCCTCGGGCAAGGAAAAAACAAACTTCATTTGGGGATGGTAGAATTTTCCTTTCTCGATGAAGCCCTGGCGGGGGTCATCACCATAAACCAGGTCTTGAAGTTTAAGGAGATAGGCATCTCGGTTAACTTTCAGACGGCGGTCCTCCTCGGTGACCATGGTTTTGACCTTTTCTATCCTGTCTTTGGTCAAAGGATGAGTGGAGAGGAAACCGGGGAGACTGCGGCCCCCGGAAAGGTCGCCTATTTTTTCCAGGGCAGTAAAAAAATCGATCATATATTGGGGAGACCAGCCTGCTTTGCGGGCATATTCGACGCCCAAGCTGTCCGCTTGGTATTCATCGTCGCGGCTGTATTTGAGAAAGAGAAGCTGCATACCGACGCCCGCGAGGCCGGCGATTTCTGCCAGCCTTTTATCCACAGCACTAATCAAGGCTAAGCCAGTCTGGACAAGAATCATCTGACTTAATCGCCGGAGGCTATGACGGGCGTTGATATGACCCAGCTCATGGCCGACCACCGTGGCCAGTTCCGCTTCTGAAGACATTAAAGCTAAGATTCCCCTGGTAACATAAACATAGCCACCGGGCACGGCAAAGGCGTTGATAACCGGGGAATCAAGGACAGCAAAATGGTAGCCAAGCTCTGGCCGATGGGTGTGGGGAACTATGGATTCGCCCACGCCCTTGATATAGGCAACCAAGTCCTCATCAGCGACTACTCCGTATTGGGAACGAATTTCCCCATCGGTTTGCTCGCCCAAGGTTTTTTCCTGGGAAGCGGGAATCAGGCTTAATTCTTTCTGTCCCGTAACCGGGTTAACGGCGCAACTCATAAAAATTAGATTCAGGCCAAAAAAAGCGGCCATGATAAGATTAGACCTAACTCGAATCGCCTCTGGGCTCATCTACTTACCCCTTTTTATCAGCGTTTATAAAAATCATAAGGAATTAACCACTCCTAATCAATTTTGCCCTTTCTCTTCCCTCTAATCGACTTTTCGCCAGGTATACGGCCATGCCAGAGAGACGATTTCTGCCCGCCCAACCAGGTGAGAAGACAAAGCAGCGGAAAAACCTAAATGGGCACAGCACCATTTCAGCCGCAGCATTGCTTAGCCTGGATAAGATGGAAGATAAAGCTTCATCCTCATCTTTTATCCCTTGAAGCCAATTAATTCAATTCTATTTTTAGGTATTTTTTTATTTCCTTGATATGGTATTTTTTTATCTACTTGAATAATTGGTTACAGCTTTACTCCCAAGGACTGAAGGCGGGACTCCAAATCTGTCTCTGGCCGATAAAGGATGGTCGCCATCCCCAAGGCTTCAGCCGGTCGAATGTTTTCTTCCAGGTCATCGATAAAGACTGTTTCTTCTGGCTCGGCTTCTGCCGACTGGAGAGCGAGTTGATAAATTTGAGGCTGGGGCTTCATCAGCCCGACTTCATAAGAAAGAACCAAAGAATCAAAAATCATGACTTCAGGGAAACGCTGCTGGATAAAAGAAAACCGAAGGACGTCTGTGTTCGAAAGCAGGACCAGCCGCACCGAACTCTTGGCCCGTCTCAGGATATCAATCACCGGCTTATTAGGGGTAAAAACATCGCAGTAGGCCACAAGGAAGGTGTCGTAATCCAGCTTAGCTCGAGTGGCGCTAATTATCTTGGCGTAAAATTCCTGGGGCGAAATCCGGCCCATGTCCAAGAGCTCGATGAGCTCAAAATGGTCTCTGACCAATTGTCTTATCTGTTCTTCTTCATAAGGAGAGGCGGCACTCAATCGCCGGTAAAAATGACCATTATCAAACCAGAGAACAACCTGACCCATGTCGCAAATGATGGCCCGCTTCATGATAACCTCACCCGACTGCAAAAAATAACTTTTTAACTTGTCATTAATAACAAAAAGAAATGGTCATCGCAACCAGCCCAAAAAAGAAGGGCGCAAGGCTTTTCATTTTTCAATTTGGTAAACCAGGGCTTCGCTCCCGTCGGGGAGCGGCCACTTACCCCATAAAATAAAAGAAGGCCCTTTATTCTCCCCCTCCAGCCAAGGCCAGAATTTAGATAAAAACGCCCGACGGTGGCGGGCCGTATGCTCGAGGGCGATATCGCCTGTTTTAAGGATTAAGAAGTGGTAGGCGGTGAGTTGAGTAAAGTTCAGGGGGCGGTCGCCCACACTATCAATCTTAAAAGAAGGAGCCTGAACCGCCCCATAAAAATGAAAAAGGTTGGGGTTAAAATAAGGCTGATTGGCCAAAACGGCCAGTCTCAATTCTTTTTCCGGAAAGGCTGTTTTCAGGCCGGCTAAAATCTTATCAACCTGCCAGTCTTCGCGAACGGCCCGATGAGTGTAAGGATGCTCGATAAATTTTGGCCAGCCAAAGGAAATGGCGCTGAACTGATAAGAGGCAATAATGATTAGCGCTATAACTACCGCTAACTTTGTCCTTTTCCAGGGAATAGAATTAAGACCGGCCGAGCTTAAAAGGGCTAAAGAAGGGAGGAGAGGCAAAATGAACCGGGCATCTTTATTCGGAATAAGAATAAAAATCAGCAGGCTGGGGAAAAACCAGGCTAAACTAAAAGATAGAGCCAGCCAGTTTCTACTCCAGAGAAAAAAAGCCGCCCAACCACCAAGAAAAAAGGGCAGAAGCCAGCGGGAAATAAGGACATCCTTCAGAGCCGCAAGATACCAAATTAAGGAAGGCCAAAAGCGGGTTGGGTCCCCCTCTAATTTAGAATCAACATAGAGAGCGTTTTGGGCCCCAGAGCGAAAATCGTGGTAATTCTTTACATACCAGGGAAGGGCCAGAGCCAGAGCAATCATCACCACAATAATCCCGTGGCCGAGAGCCCGCCACAAAGGCCTGGGCTCTCTTTTCCCGCTAACTAAGAAAACCAGCGGCCCGGTAAAAGCAAAAAATATGGGGGAGGTCCATTTGGTGAGAAGAGCGGCCGCCATGGCCAGGCCTAATAAAAGGCCGAGTTTAAGATTTTGACCACCCCGACTTTTTATAATCAAATATTGGACAACAACGACTATCGTCAACAGGGAAAAATCAATCAAACCATCCCGGAGCAAAGCATAAACAAGGGGACACATTAGAGAAAGAAGAACAGTTAAGAAGCCTACCCAGGAATTAAATAATGTTTCACCCAGCTTAAAAAGAGCCAGCGCCAGAAGAAGCAAAAAAAAGAAGTTTGTAAGGACAATGGTATCGGGGCTAAAACCGAAAATTTGGGTGGCGATGGCGCTGGAAAAATAAAAAAATGGTGGCCAGTAGTTAGTGCCGCGGAGGAGCTTGGTCCCTGAAAGACTGACGGGATGGTCGAGGAGCTGATGATATTTTAGGACAATTAAACCGTGGGCTGATTGGTCAAAAGGGGGCGGCAAAGTATCATAGTCTAACCAAAAAAGGTTGGCGCCGACGTAGATTACGAGAAAAATAACCGCTAAAATGGCGGGCCGGCGAAAGTCTCTTTTTGGCTCAAACATCAAAGCAAAATTTTTGAGGTCAATTCCCTATCCTTTTTATACTTTACAGTCTCCTTATGCCCTTCAGTATTCAACTCCTAATATATCAATCCATAAGCCCTCGGTCAGCCTTTCTTAAGCCCGATTCAGGCGGGGTCGCTTATTCCGCCTCCTTTAAAATTTTAACCGTTGGCCGCTTATCTGGAAACGTCCGCGTTGACCCTAATTTCTTTGGCCAATCTCCTTTTCTCTCTATTTTTAATTGGCCAGCGTGTCTGGGCAAATCTAACCTCCAAAATTTAACCCAAAGGAAGATTGCCTCAGGCCTGAGCTTGATGAGAAGGAAGCTCGATCCGGCTGCCTTCCCGGTTAGCAGCTTGCCTCAGGAGGACGGCAAACAAAAAGCCCACGAACCCAAGACCGGCAAACATTAAGATAGTATTTCTATAGTTGCCGCCTGAAAGGTCGGTGATTTTGCCAGCCAGCCAATTAAAAAGCGTTAAACCGACGTTTTGAATCAAAGTCATCAAACCAAAGGCTGTGCCCAAGCGTTTCTCCTCGACCATGATGGGAATCGCTGGCCACATAGCCGCAGGAACTAAGCTAAAGGCAATCCCCAAAACAACCATTGCCGCGGCCGGAGCCAAATGGGTTAAGGCTAAAGAAGTATGCACTGGAACGAGGAGAACCGAACCAACAATCATCATCGTTGCCCTTTTGCCGATACGGTCCACCAGGAAGCCGAAGAGGGGAGTAAAAATCATCGTTCCGGTGATCACTAAGGAAGTGTAAAAACCTCCCTTGACGGCGCTGAACCCGAATTTCGACTGGAGAAACACCGTCGAAAAAGCGGTAAAGGGAAAGATGGCGGAATAAAAGGTCATGCAAAGTAAAGAAACAAACCAAAAGGAAGGCCGGAAGGCAAAAATATCTTTGATGACTATCTTTTCTTCCGCCGAACTCGTGGCCGGCGCCGGGAAAAACTTTTCTTTGGACCGGTCTATGCCCGAATAGATAAAGAAAAGGGCTAAGGAAAGAAACATGATGACCGCCGAGACCCAAATGGCCAGCTTCCAGGAACCAGATAAGGCCTGAATACGGGCGGCACTGTTAAGGGCGGCAAAAGTGCCTAAGCGGGCAACGGTCAGGTTTAAGCCAAAGGCTAAGGCTAACTCCTTACCGCGAAACCACTTGGAAAGAATTTTATTCTGGGTAATGATCAAAGACTCAGAACCAAGCCCGTAAATCAAGCGGCCGGCCAGCATAACGGCAAAGCTTCGACCAGAAGCCATGGCTGTCATCAAAACACCCAGAGCACAGAGAGAAACAAAGAGTCCGCCAGCGCGTCTAATGCCAATCCTATCCAGGAGAATTCCGCCTACCAAGACCATGATAAAATTGGGCAAATAGTAAAAGCTGAAAAGAAGACCATATTGAGCTCGGCTCAAACCCATGTCGCCCATGATAAAATCAGCGATGGGGCTCACGGCATCATAGGCATAATAGGCGCCAAAAATAACCCAGCCCATTAAGACCAGCACCACCCATCTCAGTTTCGCAATGGCCGCCCAATCAGTTTCAGCCTTCATCGCGCCTCCTTTCTCCTTGGCTACCAGGCCGTTGAATTAGTTCTCTTGCCGGAATAATCATCATAAAAAATTAAGCGCTGGCATAATAAACAAATTAACCAAGAGTTGCAACCGAAGAAGGAATCTAAAATACCAGTTTTTCGGCTTGGACCCACTCTAATCTTAGGTAATTGACCGGCGAAATTTATCTTCCATCTGGCCCGGCAATTATCGTAAAATCGGGAAAGCCCATAAAATTATAAGAGCCAAAAGGAGGTCGTCATGAACCAAAAGAAGCAAAGAAACACGCCAAGAAATTTTTGGCCTTCAATTATTTTTTTCCTAACTGTTCTTTTAATTATTGGCGGTGCTTTCGCTCTTTATTTAACCAAAGGCAAAAAAGTTCAAGTCCAGGATATTTCTCGCCTGGAGAAAATTATCGACCTTCATTTCACCGCTAAGGAAAGAAAATTAATGCTGGAGGACCTCCGAGGCCACGCCAGAACTTACCGTCAGCTCCGCCAAGTCGTCTTGGCCAACGAAATTCCGCCCGCTCTCCAGTTTAACCCCTTGACGGCAAAAGAACCTGAGGTAGAGTCTGAAGCCGCCCCCGCAACCACTTCTTCTTGGTCTTGGCCACTGGATGAAAATTTCCCGCTCGAGCGGCCCGAGAACTTAGAAGATTTAGCTTTTTATCCGGTGACGGCACTGGCCGAGCTCATCCGGACTAAGAAGGTGACTTCAACGGAACTTACTGAGATGTACCTTCGTCGTCTGAAAAAATATGGCCCAAAATTGGCGTGTGTAGTCACTTTAACTGAGGATTTAGCCCGAGCCCAGGCCAAAAAGGCGGACGAGGAAATCGCGGCCGGGTATTATCGCGGTCCCCTCCATGGGATTCCCTGGGGAGCCAAAGACCTTCTGGCTACCAAAGGCATAAGAACTACCTGGGGAGCGGCTCCTTACAAGGACCAGGTTCCCCAAGAAGACGCCACCGTGGTTAAGAAATTAGAGGAGGCGGGTGCGGTTCTGGTCGCCAAACTGACTATGGGGGAGTTAGCCTGGGGCGATGTTTGGTTTGGCGGCCGAACCAGAAACCCTTGGGATTATGAACAAGGTTCGAGCGGCTCGTCGGCAGGTTCAGCGGCGGCTACGGCGGCTGGTCTGGTGGGGTTTGCTATCGGGACTGAGACTTGGGGGTCGATTGTCTCCCCTTCCACCCGCTGCGGGGTCACGGGCCTGCGACCCACCTTTGGTCGAGTCAGCCGAGCTGGGGCCATGGCTCTCAGCTGGAGTATGGATAAAATTGGTCCCATCGCTCGCTCGGTCGATGATTGTGCTCTAATTTTTCAAGCCATTATCGGCCCTGACGGAAAAGACTTGACCTGCGTTGATAAACCCTTCAACTGGGACCCAAACCTTGACTTGAAAACAATCCGTGTCGGTTATCTCAAAAAAGAATTTGATAAAGATTATCGCCAAAAGAAAAATGACCTTAATTCTTTAGAAGTTCTCCGGAAATTGGGAGTTGAGCTTATTCCCTTCGAGTTGCCTGCGGACCTTCCTGTTGAATCCCTCTCCTTCATCCTCAACGTGGAAGCAGCCGCCGCTTTTGATGAACTGACCAGAAGTAACCGCGACGACCTCTTAGCTCGTCAAACTCGCAATGCTTGGCCGAATGTTTTTCGGCAGGCTCGGTTTATTCCGGCGGTAGAATACATCCAGGCCAACCGTATTCGCTGGCGGCTGATGCAAGAAATGGCGGAAAAAATGAAGGATATTGACGTTTATGTGGCGCCCTCTTTCGGCGGCTCTAATCTCCTTCTGACTAACCTCACCGGTCATCCGGCAGTGGTCGTTCCCAATGGTTTTGATGACCGGGGCCATCCCACGAGTCTCTCCTTTATTGGCCGGCTCTTTGAAGAAGCCAAAGCGCTTCGCCTGGCCCGGGCTTTTCAGCAAGCCACAGATTTCCATCGGCGTCATCCTCAGCTAAAAGAATAAAAAAAGTTTTTTTCCATTTTATCTGGGCTGATTTGGGAGCTAAGTTCGGAAAGAAAGAAGTGCCCATAGAGGGTTTAGCCTTCCAGAATCGCCCCTCGCGAGCAAACCTCTGGCCGCCGAGGATGTCTGAGCCTGAACAGGAAAAATGGAGATACTAAAGGGGAGGCGAGGGACTCCGGGTTATGTCTGTGAACAGGGAGGCAAGTGGCGCAGGTCGGAGTAAGGCCAAGAGGGAACGGCGCTAATAAAAAATTGGTGCCAGCTCACCTCTTTACCCAATTCTTATAAAATAAGGCAAAGGGAAAGGCCAAGAGAGGGTAGCTGGTTTTAATATTAGCTGTAAATCGAGCGAGGCGAGTTTACACAGACGCCGAGAAGGGTAAAGAGGGAACAGCGTTAAAAACCTGAGGAGTAGCGAAGGCGTCCTGAAAGCCTCAGAGCCTAACCCACACAAGATGAAAGAGAATCAACAAAACTAACTACCGGTAAGGTTTGTAATGCTCGCGGCCTAAACCGAGAAAACTTAAGAGCCATTGAAAAAAAATGAGAAAATACCCGCTTTTAAGCGGGAAATGGTCTAAGCGTCGAGTTGAGGTATAAATCCAGGCTTCGCTGATGTAGCTAAAATCCTCCCCCTTCTGCTCTAATCTTTTTTTCAGCCTGGTGAAAAGGTCGAGGTCTTCGGAGAGGCGAAGGCCGGGGTTAAAACCTCCTTCCTGCCAAAAAAGCTGCCGGTCACAATAGCCCATCTGAGCGGCAATGCGAAACGTCCTTTTGCCGAATTCAATCAACTGAAAGAAATGCTTAGCCAGCCAATCCTTGGACTTCGGCCTGAGCTGGATAATGCCCATCTTCAAGCCTCGCCGATAATGATTAGAGATAACCTCAGCTAAATTCGGACTCATTTCTGAATCGGCGTCAAGAAAAAGGAGGACATCGCCTTTAGCCAAAGCCGCCCCTCTATTTTTGGCTCTGGAAACGCCTAAAATTTTCTCCTCAGTGAGGCGCATTTTAAACCGGAGCTCATTGTTTTGGACAAAATCCCAAAAGACTCGAGCCGTCTGGTCAGTGGAGGCATTATCAATAACTATCACTTCCAGAGCTTCATGGTCATAGGTCTGAGCCCTAACTGAATTCAGAGCAGCAAAGAGATAGGCAGCTTCGTTATAAGCAGGGATGATTATTGAGATCGTCGGTTTCATTTCCCACTCAAAAAGCGAGCATAGGTGGTGACCTGAACACGGGGAAGAAGCCGCCGGACCAAGCGAATTGACCTGGCAAAATTGGGCTGGTCTAACCCTGTAGGATGAAAGACAATCCGGATCAATGGGAGACAACGGAAAAGAAAAATTTCCGCCAGTCTATTTCCCCAACTCATCATCGTTTCGAGCCAGGGCTCAATTCCTTGATGGCCGCAGGCAGGAGAAAAATATCGTTTACCTGTTCGCAAATCAGTTAGCCCGCTAAAAGTTGTCAAATAGCTAAAGCCACTTTCTTTCAAGGCCTGGATGGTTTGACGATTCACCCGCCAGGTGGGCGCCGTAAATCCGGCGTAATCAAGATTAGCGGCGGCTAAAATGTTGCCCCCTAAAAGAAGACGCTGCCGAGCTTCCTCAGAAGTGATAGCGGCAAATTCATCTTCTCCCTTAGTAAGAAAAGAAGGGCGCCGCCGAAGAAGGGAGTGTAAAGACGGGTTAGGGCGAAGGTGCTCGAAGCCGTGGAGGACAATCTCGCTTCCCTTATCTTTAAGTTGACGCAGCCAATTCAAAAAGGGCTCAGAAGATAAAATATTAACCTCACCCCGATAATTAGGGATGACCTTGAGAGCCATGGCCTTTATTCCTACCTCTTGGAGCCGGTCCCCAATTTGCTTTAATTGAGGAAAGAAATAGGGAGTAACATCATGGATGGAGACAACTAAGGCCGGACGGCGTTTCTCTTCTTTAATTTTAGCCGCTCTCCGCACCTTTATCGCACATAAGGCAGTTCAAAATATATGTTCGGCTAAGGATAACCCTGAGGGCTAAATTAATGTCGCTTTTAATTTTTTTGCCGGGTAAGGGTCGTGGGGGCGCTAATTCCTAAATCGGGGATATGGATGGAACCCTCCATTTTCTCGTAATCTTGGCCCACCTTTAGGTCAGCCGCCACCATCCTGGAAAGACCATCGGGTGGGGTTGGCACCGTGAATTCAAAACTAAGCCGCTCCGCTTCAAGTTTTATATTCGTCAGGGAAACATCCTTAAAAAAACCGCTCGCCTCAGAAATAGTGCCCTCCAGCTTGCCCTCTGTTTCCTTGAGAACCAGAATTAGATAATAATACTGGCCTTCGGCTTCAACCACCATCTGCCAGGTGCCGGCCAATTTTCCCGCTTCCTGAGGCTGAGCGAATAGATAAATAGAACCACACCCAATTAAAATAATGGCTAAAACACTAAAAAATTTAATGCTGAAAGGCCCCTTAACCATTATTTCAACCTCCTTTTCTATGGCCTTTTTACTAAAAAACGAAAATTTCTGCAAATTCGTTCGGGGCGAAATGGCTTGACTTTCAGGCCAAACTCCCCGAATATGGGATGGCTATGAAAAATTCTTCTTCTTATCCCTTTCCTATCGTTACCTTGGTTTTAGAAAACCCGGAGCTTCTCGTTCAGCAGTTAGAGCTGTTCCAAGCGGAGCGCTTCATCCCGAGGCTTTGGGAGCAAGACTGGACACTCTGGAAACCAGAACCAAAGGCCATAAGCGACCGTTTGGGATGGCTTCAAGCCCCAGAAAAAATGAAACCACTTTGTCCAGAAATAAAGTCCTTTGCCGCCGAAGTAAAAAAAACTGGTTTTCGTTATACTCTGCTTTTGGGGATGGGAGGGTCAAGTCTGGCCCCCGAAGTTCTTTCCCAGCTCTTGGCTCCAGCCTCAGGATTTCCCGGTTTGTATGTTCTGGACACCACAGTCCCGGCCACAATCCGGAAAAAAGCCGACCTTTGCCCTCCAGCCAAAACCCTCTACCTTGTCTCTTCCAAATCAGGGACGACGGCCGAAACCGCGGCCCTCTTTCGTTATTTTTTTTCTCGAGCGACGGCTGAACTGGGGCCGGATTTAGCCGCTCACCACTTCGTCGCCATAACTGACCCGGGAACCCCTCTTGATTCAATAGCCTCGGCGCTGAGATTCAGAAAAATCTGGTTGGCTGACCCGACCATCGGTGGTCGCTTCTCCGCATTCTCTCCCTTTGGTCTGGTGCCAGCCGCTATTCAAGGCATAGAGATTTATGACCTTCTCCACTCCGCCTCCCAGATGATGTCTCTTTGCCAAAAGGAAAACCCAAGCGAGAACCCGGGAGCCCTTTTAACCGCTTTTTTGGCTACGGCTGCAGCTCAAGGCAGAGATAAATTCCTCCTCTGGGTTGAACCAGAGATAGAAAGTTTTGCTGATTGGCTGGAACAACTGATCGCTGAGAGCACGGGCAAGGAGGGCCAGGGCCTCCTTTTGGTTGTCGGCCGGGAGGAATTGCTCGCCTTAACTGAGCTCAGGGATGTCGCCTTTATCTGGATAGGGACGCCGAACGCCTCCTTCGATTTTCTGCAGGCCGAAGTTAGACGCCAGAAAATCCCAGCTATTTTTCTTTCTTTTCGGCCTCAACAAGAAATTGGGGCCATGTTTTTTCTCTGGGAATGGGCAACAGCCTTAGTTGGCTCCTGCTTAAAGATTAATCCTTTTGACCAGCCCGACGTCGAAAGGACCAAACTAATGACTCAGGCCATTTTAAAAGATTGGCAGACAAAGCAAGCCTATCCAGGTCTTGAAGGGGGTTTGGTTTGGCGGAATTTTAAGCTTTATTCTTCCCGGCCAGCCGCTTCCTTCGAACAGGCTCTCCGGGATTTTCTGTCTTCAGCCCAGAGAGCCAGTTATTTGTCTCTTCAAGCCTTCCTGCCCCCCGAGGCTGAAACCAAACTGGCTTTAGAAGGGCTCCGTCGACAACTAATCTATTTATTAGGCCGACCAGTAACCCTTGGCTGGGGGCCTCGTTATCTTCATTCCACTGGACAATTGCATAAAGGTGATAGCGGCCATGGCTTTTTCTGGCAGCTTACAGCCGACGACGAAGTGGACATGGTGATACCAGAGACACCGGGTGGAAGGGAAGGCTGGCTAACCTTTAGCCGCCTGAAAGAAGCCCAGGTTAGGGGTGATTATGAGGCGCTTCGTTCCTTAGGCCGCCGTCTTATTCGCGTCCACCTGGGAAAGGATATTGCCAGGGGAATTGAAGAACTAAGAGAGAAAATTGGCGACCTTCCTACCGCCGAAAAATAATTGGGGGGAGAATTGACTGAAAATTAAATTAAAAATAGCCAGGTGGCTAATTAATAGAGGCCAGCGAAAACCACATCAGCGTGAAAGATTTCCTTAGTTTTCGAGCGAGTTTTAGCCTCAACTGTCTCTTTTATATTTAAATAAAGCCAGAATTTATCATAAAGCCGGAGTTTTTTTGTGTAATAAACAGCATAATCCGTAATATTATCGACAATGATTTTCGCCAATTCTTTACCCTTGGCGTCAAAAAGGATTATCCGCGAGGCACCTTTTTCAGGCAATAGATTCAACTGGCCATAAACCTTGGCCTTACCTTTGCCTTCCCAATCAGCGGGCTTATTAATATTAGTTATGGTTAAAGCCTGATAGCTATCTCGTTCTGTCGGATGAAAATAATCGGTCAACTGAACATCGGCGGTGCGGGTAAAAATGGTCCGCCATTGACTCTCGCCTTCCTTAATTTCAATAGTATCGGCAATAAACAGGGAGGGCTCTTCCTTCATCATATTGCCCCGAACTCTGATTTCTTTATCCACCAAATCAGCCACTGTCCCTGATTCGAGGTTGCCTTCGACGACGATATCGAACCCTTGGGCTGCCGGTAAATAAACATATTTGCCCCAGGCTGTTTTCACTTTGCCGGTAAATTCATGGGGTTGAGGGGCGGCTACTTCTTCCTGGGTTTGCGCTGCCTTCTGGCAAGATGAGGCGGCAATAATCAACAGTCCGGTGATGATGACCGCTAAGCTTGCCTTTCCCCAGGAAAACTTACTCCGTCTTTGCCCTTTAACTTCCAGCATGACGTGCAAACTCATGGCTTTACCTCCAATCCGACTCAAAGAAGAATGAAAGAGGCTGGTCTTTCCCACCCAAATTTCCTTCTTGGCCAAACCATGCCTCTAAATTGGATGAATACTTATAGCATTGAAAGAAAAAAAAGTAAAGCAAAAAATTATAGAATTAAGAGGCGCTAAAAAGAAATGTTTTTTGCGCTTTAACCTTACTTTTTCTTAATTATCCTGCCTGAAGAGGGAGCTGAAGAGTGGGGTGAGGAGGGGCGGGGCGAAGAAAAGCTCGGCGGCGATATGCGAGTAGTAGTCATCCCGCTACTCCTCTGACCAAAAGAAGGTACTGAAACTCTGGGCGAAGAGGCCGAGGGAAGACGAGTAATTGTCGGCGACCTCCAAGAGCCGAAATTAACGGAACCGCCACCAGAGCGAAGGCTGGTTGATTCTTGACTCCGAGAGGGGTAAATCTTTTCCGCCAGTTTAGAGCGAAAATAGGTGGTCGGTGAGGTGCGACGGGAATAGGTTCCTTCGACTCTGGATTCTCTGATTGATGGCGAGCCAAAATCAGATGTTATTCGGCTCGGACGCTCGTTCTCTTCGTCTTTTTTCCGCACTGGCGGGGAAGGTGGAGAACTCGGTCTCTCTTCCTTCGGCAGCCGAACGCCAGAAGGGCTGACTTTTATTCCCGAAGAAGAGCTCTCTGACCTTATTCTTCTTTCCACCGGTGCCACCCCGGGGCGGTTGGAATTAATGCTCCTCTCGACAGGTTCGTGGCGAGTCGACACTCCCGAGGGTTCACTCTTCAGGCGCGCCGGCCTGACACTGGAATCCTTAGCTTCTGGGGTAGGTCGAGTTTGAGACCCGCCGGACTTTAGCTCGGGCGAAGTAGAACCAGGGAGCAGGCCCTCCCGCCGGATAACCTTGCCTTCGGTAGAAAGGCCGGAGGAGGGGGTGCCAGAACCTGGACGTGAAATAGAGGGATTCGCGGGCAAAGCTCTTAAGCTTTCAGGCCTGACAAGAGAATTAAGTTCTTCTGTCCGAACTGCCCTTAAGCTCAAATTACTAAGCCGCACCAGTTGATTTTCCTGGAGAGCCACTTCATGAACCCGGGGCGCTCGCAGCTGGTCCTTGCGAATTACCGTTAAGGCTCGAGAATACACCGGGTAAACTGAATCATAGAAACGGTCATAAAAATAATTATTAACGATAACTACCGGTCGGTTATAGTAGCTGAGGGGTACCCAACCTAAATAATCATAAGCTGACCACCAATGAACCCAGGCTGGTCCCCAATAAGTGGTGGGGATCCAATACCAGCCTAAACCAAATCGCCAGTGCCAGCGGCCAAAATGGAAAACGCACCAGCCCCACGGCTCATAGGGAACCCAAGTCCAACCAATAACTGGATACCAAGTCCAGTGACCATAATAATAAGGACGCCAATCAGAATAAATAATATAAGGCACCCAAACGTACCCCCAGGGTCTCTCATAAACCCAACGGCCGCCGGTTTCCAGCTCCGCCTCATATTCTGCCAGTTCAGCCGGGAGGTAGCGAGAAGAAGCTCTTTTTTCTTGCGCCTCCCGCTCGTCGTTCCATTGAGCAAAAGAATCTTTTTCCAAGGCGGTGCGCATGGTAGCTCCGAGCTCGCCACTGGCGGCCACTATCCTTTCATTTCTTTCCAGAATCACTGACCTTTCGTCACCCGCCGCTTCTACTGCTCCTTCTAAAACAACCACTTCTGTTTCCTCAGCGCTAACATCAAAGCGATATAAGCCATCTTCTAAAATGTAAAAGGAGGCATCGCCAGTATGGACCTCATAATTCTTTTCTTCAAGCAAATTTCGGACGCGGAGATAAACCGACCCCTCCAGGATTCTCAAGCTGGTCTTGTCTCCTTCAGTCTGGGGAAGCCGTGAAAACTCGACGGATGTCCAACGGTCAAGGCGTAAGTCATTGCCTCGGCCGAGATAGACTTCGGCCCGGCCTTCTTTGGTCAGGAGGATATTACCTTCAGCTATGGCCAAATTAACCTCAGCCGCCTCTTCCTCTCCGGCGGCTTTTTGCAGCACCACATCTCCCTGAACATACTGAACGCGAGCAAACTGATAGCGATAATAGCCGTCCTCAGCGGCTAAAAGAGGAGGCAAAGAAAATAATAACAACCCGAGTATTACCAAACCTGTTTTTCTCATCTCTTTCCTCCATCACTATTATACAGCAAAGAACATGCCAGCTTAATCTCTTTCGCCCTTAGGGTAGGACGAGCTGTTTCGCCCACCTTATCTCCTGAAAAATAAGGCAATTGTCCTCGTTTCAGGACACAGCTTTATAATTGCATCTTAAGCTAATTATTCTGGGCTGACCTCAATCTATTCGCTTAAAGGAAAGGAGGGTTTACGATGGCTAATTTCTTTAGGTCAAATAATAATATAAAAGCGATGCTTCTCTTCGGCCAGAGAAAACATGGTTTAGGAGGTAGAAGACTGAAAAGATGCTGGGGAGGCAACGCTCGTCTCGTCAATGAGAAGCGAAATTCCCGGGTGATTAGCTTAGGCTGGGAAAAGAAACGGGTCAAGCATCTGACGAAACGGCCCGGTGGAGCTCCGGGCGAAAGGAAATTAATTGGAGCCAAATTGTGAGCCCTGATACCGACCTAATCGTTAGCTTAATAATCCGTGTCTCGATAAATATAAAACGGCAGGCAGATTAAAGCAGGATAAGATAAAAAGGGGGAGTTAGCCTCCCCCCTTTTGGCCAGCAGCGTTAATTTCAGCGCCACCACCGAGGCTGCCATCGGGGCCGCATCATGAGCCCTGGAAAGCCCATAAACCGGCCTCGCATGCCCCAATGACCCATCCCCATACCAGGTCTTCCGAAGAAACGAGGCGCCACCCGCGCTATTCTCTGCTTCGCTTGGGCCAATTTCTCTTTCTGTTCGGGAGTCAAAATCTTTTCCACCTCGCCCTGATGTTTAATCTGGGCCTTCATCTGGGTGGCTCTGAGTTTAAAAATATCATCAATCAGGCTCTCGATTTTCTTCGGGTCGGCCTTGGGGTCTTGTCTCAGGTCGCGGAGCTGCTTTTGAAGGCCTTGAAGTTTGTCACGAAGTCCTTTCATTTCTTCCTGGTGGGTCTTTCTCAGGGCCTCGAGTTTAGTCTTTTGTTCCTGGGTCAGATTAAGGAATGCCTCCATCCTTGCTCCCGGTCCCATTCCGGCTCCTGGGCCTCCCCATCGCCGCATCGGTTGCGCCGAGAGGACACTCGCGGTGGCCACCAGAACCATAATAGCCACGCTTACGGCGATCAATTTATGTCTCATTGAAAACCTCCTTTTCTTGGCTCTCATTATTTAGACGACGGAGGGCCAAATTTCCTTGGCGCTTCAAACAATTTTTTATTAATAAAGGCTGTCGAGAAGAGGAGGCTTTCCTCAATTTTGTCTGAACTGACTCTAAGCCTGAGCCTCGGATGACCCCAGCAAGCCTTTGAGAGTTAGCCTTCCCGAAGCCCCCTTTTGGGCCAACCTTGCCCGGCCGAGGATGTCTGAACCTAAACCAAGGCGAGAGCGAGGCCGAAGGGGTATAAGGTAGCTCGGCAGCGCCTATGACCGGAGAGGGGGAGTTCCGTAAGTGCCCAGAAGGACAAAAACGAGACAGCTGGCAAGCAGGGCAAGGTCATTCCGGAAGTTTCCTCGCTTGATTAAAAGAAGCGGCAATAGGACGCTTTGATTATTCCATAGGGCGAGGAAAATTAAGCGCCTTCCCAAGCCACAAACCCCTCGGAAGACAGATAGACGGGCAAAGGCCTAATCCCCCGACCTAAATTGCCTATGGCTTCGAGCATCTGACGACGCCGCCGGTCATCAGATGAAGCCAGAATGGTCATCGAGCCCCCCTCTCCACCGGCTCCGTTTACTTTCCATCCTGCCGCCTTGTATTTCTTGGCTACGGCGATGACTCGGTCAGCTTCGGCGGAAATTAAGTCTGCTCCCAGCCGCCGCTGCCACTCGGTATTTTCAATCATGACCTCCCCATAGGCTTTTAGGTCCCCCTTTTCCAGGGTTGCCTTCGCTTTTTCAGCCAAAGCGGCCATTTTTTCCAGGGGAAGGAGCGAAGTTTCCTTTTTTTCCAACCGCTCGATAATTCTCTCGTGAAGATGCGTCGACAGATGGGGCTGGCCGAGATAAATCAGGCATAAGCGCCTTTCCAGCTCTTGCCTTAACTCAAAGTCAAGAGATAATCGATGGACTTGGCTTTGGGGATACCGGTCCATTTGAATAAAAAGAATCCCCCCGTAGGCAGCGCAGAGCTGGTCCTGAATGCCGCACTGCTGGCGGAGGCGTTCTGTCTCCACCTTATGGGCTAAAGCCGCCAGCTTACTTGGGCTAATCTTTTGCCCGCGCAGATAATAAAGAGACCCGATAAGGGCGACACAGACTGAAGCCGAGGTACCGGTAGAGATTCCGGGAGGAACTGGAGAGAAAATATTAATCTCCACCCTTAATTCTGGCGGCACTCCCGCCAGGCTAATAGCCTGTTGAATCAGGGGATGAGGGGTTGGCCCGGGTTGGTCAGGGTCAAAGCGAAACCGAGCCGCGTAATTTTCCGCAATCACCACCACCCGTTTTTTCTCTTTCTTCTTATCAAGCACGACTTTCAGCTGAATTTCGACCGCTGGACCGACAGCCAAATTTTGAACTCTCCCCTTGCCCGCAAACCAGGTATCAGTCCAACCACCGATGTCGTTAATTCGCAGCGGGGCTCGGCCATGAACCAAGAGTAAACCGCTTTTTCTCATCAAGTTATTGGAGCCAACTCGGGGTAGTTAATTATAAAAATATTTTTTTATTTTCGTCCAATTTTTTGGACGAAAAAGCTCGGTCTATTTTCTGGCGCTAAGCGGCGTTCAGACCTTTTTCAGGATGGGCATGCCAGTTTTAGGCGTCTCAACCACCTTGTAGCCAGAGGGAACAGAGTCCAGAGCGCCTGTTCTGACATCGCGGGCAAAATAATAAATGGTCTGTTTGCGCCCCCCTTTCAGGTCGACGACGCGGGAATGAAGAAAATAAGAAACTCCCTTTGAATTTTTAAACTCATAAGCCATTGTTAAACCTCCATGACATTAACTTTCCTTAGAAGACAAAAGTAAGGCTAAGCCCGATGAGCTGCGCCTTGGTTTCGTAGGTTCCTTGCCCCAAGTTAAACGGATAAATAGAACGATTGGGGCTGGTTCGGTCGGAGAAAATTTCATACTGGTAGGCAAAATCAATTACCAGATGACCTGTTTTTAAACCAAAGCCGCCAGTTAGGGCCAAGCGATTGGCGTCCGGCAAAATCGGGTCCATAGTTTCTACGGGCTGTGGCGTCTGGTCATAAAGGATTCCGGCTCTTAGCGCCAATTTTTCCGCTGGCTGGAATTCCATCCCAGCCCGTAACGTAATAGCGTCCTGCCAATTTTCCTCGACGTGCTTATCTTCGAAATTGGGTACATCGACTTTAACCGTAAATTCATCATAGCAGCTCCAGAGAATATAATGTAGGTCAGCACTTAACAAAAATTGCGGTGAAGGTCGGAGGGAAACCCCAAAGCCCAGAATATGGGGATAGCTAAAGCTTGTCTCGGCGGTCCCGCTTTTAGGCAGAAGCGGCTGGATAATACTGGGAGCGTTAGACCAATCAAGGGTGAGGTCGCCGTCATAATCAATCTTGAAACCGCTCCGCCAATTGGCCCCAACCGAAAATTTCTCACCCTTATAAAGGACGCCCGCATTAAACCCGTAACCATTGCCGCTGGCCTCGAGCTTCACTGGGACATCATAGGAACCAAAAAGAGGGTTGATAAAAGAAAGATTAGCCAATTGGACAAGGTCAAAGCTCAGAGTAGAATGAACATAAGCCAGGCCTAAGCCCAAAGAAAGATTCTCGTTCAGCTTGACCGCCAAGGCGGGGTTAAAGAAGAAAGTCTTCAAGTCATCCTTAACCGCAATATAGCGAAGCGGATATTCTTTGGGCCATTCTGTCCCAAGTCCATAGGGGCTAAAGAACCCGAAACCAAGAGCCACCTTTTCCCCGATTTTCTGGCTAAAATAAAACGTGGAAGGATAAAAGAGCTGACTGGCCTGGTCGACAGTTTTAAAACGAGGGTCAGGCCAAGTAGGAAGTTCCAAGGTACCTTTGGGGATGATTAAGGTTGTGCCCAAGGAAATTTGCGTTCCCGGTAAAAAGGCCAAACCAGCGGGATTATGGAAAACGGCCGAGGGATTATTGGCGACGGCTACAAAAGCGCCGGCCATAGCCATGGCCGCCGCTCCGTGCTCATAAATCAAGAACCCAGCGCCAGGCAAAGATTGCACGCTCAGGCCAAAAATTAATAAAAGCCCTAACCCACTGATTATTTTTCTCAATTCTGCCTCCTTTCGGCTCAATCGACCTTTCGGCTTTTAGACTGAAAAGCGAATCTCTTCAGTCTTGCTGAAGTAAATATAAAAAAAGAACGCTTCTGTCAAGGAAAATCCTCATTGAGGTGCAGCCAATTTTTAAAAAGCATCAAAGCCAAGCTACTTAGCTGACTCTAACTCAGCCCAAGTTTCAGCATAAAGCGGTGGAATAGCTTTAAGAATCGGTAGCAGTCTTGAGGCCTTGGCAATGTTGCCGGTCAACTTCACCTTGCCGGCGAGCATTGCGGCGAAGATATCTTTGCGTCCCGACCAAAGTTCATCCAAAGAGGCCGCGGTCATTTCCAAGGCTAAATCTGGTTCAAGGCTGGTATCTTCAAAAAAATAGGCGGGGCAGCGGCTTTCAGGATTAATAGTCGATCGCGTGTCAACAGTAATAGCTGCCTCGGGTTCAGTCAAGCGGAAAAGGAGCACCAACCCCGAATTGCGAAGCGCTGGGCCAGCTTCAGGATGGGAGCCTAATCTGGTCAGAAAACGGGAAAAAAAGTTATAAACCTCTTGCGAATTAGAAAAAATTGCCATCCTTTCCTCCCTTATTTAGTGGACAAAACCGACCGGTGGAGGCAAGTCAGCAGGCGTAATAGGTCCATATTCTGTTTCATAGCGCTGGATGTTGGCCACCAAAGCCTCGAGGAAACGTTTGGCGTGAGCCGGGCTGAGGATCAGCCTGGCGACCAGTTTGCCTACCGGTCCGTCGGGAAAAATAAAGGCAAAATCAAAGATAAATTCTTCTCGAGAATGCCGAATAGCCGCCAGGTTAGAGTACTGGCCTAAGGCCACACTTTCATCCACCTTGATATCTATTTTTTTCTCCTCCATGGCCACCTCCCTCCCGAGATGTTCCTATTCTCCCTTAAGTCTTTTCTGAAAGCAAGTCAAAAAATTTTTAAAAAACCTCTTTACAAACTAAATATCTTGTATTATATTATTACTGGCTTTCTCGGGCGGGCTGGAGAAAGCCCCCACCTTTTTGGTTCCCATCATCAACCCCCCTTTTGCTGACAACAGCCCGCACCTCTTATGAATTATAATAAGCTGAGTAAGATTATTATTACCCCTAAACAAGCCAAACCCGGCTCTCGAGATAAAGTCAGAGGTGTCTTCTTAACCGCCACCCTGATAAATAAATTCCACTCGCAGGTAATAAGAAATAATCAGCTAATTGACCGGGTCACCGTCAGGATAACTGCGGATGACCTCAGCAGGAATTTCTAAAACTTTCGGCCAGCCGCCAAGCCGCTGCAACACCTGCGGGGAGCTCAAAGGCCGCTTCTTCCCTTTCTCGATTAAATAGACAGGCCGGTTGGGACCGCTCCCCAGCTCCATCACTAAGCAGCCTTCAAAATTAAGTTCGATCGCCTCGGCCTCAGGTATGCCCCTCAGAACTTCATCAGAAACCACGGCTAAATACTTCCAGGGGTCTTTTCCCCTTTTTAAATTGTAATTATAACGGTAAAGGCTTTCCAAGTTCTTAAAGGCATGGCGGACATAGATTCCTGGTCCCCTGCGTTCAATCATATAGACCGTGGCGTCAGCCGCTTTGACGTATTTTTGATGGAGATAGGCCAGGTTATCTTCGGCTGGCCAAGAAGCGAATTCTCGGTCCATTCTGTCGAGCCATCGTCGGCAGTCGGCCAGCCCATAGGGCATCACCCCAATCTCCCTCATCTCAGCCTCCAGGTCATAAAAAGAGCGGGAAAGGTAAAGGAAGGCCTGAAAGAGGTTAGTGCGTAAGTATTGGGTCGCAAAATAACCGGAGCGTTCTTCAGTCAAACGCAGAAAGAGCCGGCAAGAGGCGACAAAGGCTTCGGCTTTGAACAGAACGGCTTGCTCCTTTTCCGTAATCACGGCGGAGCGGCCCTTAAAATAATTGAAAGTATTTTCAGCTAAGGCAGTAGCCAACTTCTCCAGTTCCACCCCCAGGCTAAAAATCGCCGCCCGACGGTCAGCCGCCGCTGCTGAGGAGATGCCAACCTCCCTCGATTCCAGGATTGATAAGAATAAACAAAGGATAGCTATAGAATAAGGTAACAGCCAGCGAGCCAGCCCCCTTGGTTTAAGATATAATCTTGTAAGATATAATCTTGTTGCTTTCATCTCCCCTCCTTATCCTTATCTTTTTAAGCCAAGAGCAATTTATACCCCTTGCCGGCGGAAGAGAAGAGTAATAAATACATGCAACTTCAGCCTCAGCTTAAGATAAACAACCATTGCCCCATTCATCAGCAAGCGGGTGGAGGGACCAAACCTCCTCTTTCGCCTTTATCCAGGAGCCAAGGATATCGTTTATCATTCCAACCAATTCTTCTTTTAATCTAATTTTCCTTAGACCAGACGTCAACTGTTTTTCTCTTCGCCACCCTGCGCTCCGGGCTAAGATTTAAAGGCTTATTTTAATAATTTAGTTCCGCAAGCTAATAACATTAAACCCACTCCTCCTTTTAAGGGGAAGATAATCGATAATTGACAGACAGCCTTTAAGGCCTTAATTTGATTATCTAATTATCCGGTCCATTTCCACGGATAAAACATGGCAAAAAGGTAAGATGAGCGCGAGGAGGTAAAGAAAAACAAAATGGAACAATCAGAAAAGAAGAAAGAGCGGCGACCTTCACCGTCCCTCTTAGCCCGACGCTACGAAAGCATCTGGAAACAGTTGCCCGCCCTTCTGAGCAAAACTGAAAATAAGATAGCCAGGATGGCTACCGTGGCGGCTCTTCTGCATCACAAGATGCCCCATTATTTCTGGACGGGTTTTTATTTCTTAGACCAAGGCGAGCTAACCGTTGGCCCCTATCAAGGTTCCTTAGCCTGCCCCGTCTTAGAAAAACACCGCGGTGTCTGCTGGGCCGGCATTCTGCGCCGCCAAACAGTTATCGTCCCTGACGTGCATCAGTTTCCTGGCCATATCGCTTGCGATACGCGCTCCAATTCGGAGATTGTCGTCCCGCTTTTTGACCAAAAAAATGAACCCTGGGCAGTTCTTGATGTGGACAGCACTTTATTGGGGGCTTTCAGTGAGGTCGACAAGGAGTGGTTGCAAAAGATCGTGGCTCTGATTTAAGCTCTTTCCCCTCGTCTTTTCCTTTTGGTGAGGACGATTTTTCCCGCCACTTCTTTAATTATTTTCACCGCCGCTGCGGCCGTGATGCCGGTCGGGTCTCGCGAGGGGTTAAGCTCCACCACGTCTAAGCCTACAATTTCTGCCTCCAGCCGGTGGATGAAATCAATCACCTGCCGCGTCGTCAAGCCGCCCGGCTCATGATGGGAAACACCAGGAGCAAAAGCAGGGTCGAGGGCGTCAAGGTCAAAGGAAATATAAAGAGGATGGGAAAATTTGATGGGGGTCGAACCTGGATAATCCTTCATTTCGACCATTATCACCCCATACTTCTTCGCCATAGCTCTCTGTTCCTCTGTGGCCGCCCTTATTCCCACCTGGACTAAACGCCTAAGGAGACCGGCCTCCATTATCCTGGCAAAAGGACAAGCATGGGAAAAACGGTCTCCGTAGAGCTCAGGATAGAGGTCAGGATGGGCGTCAAAATGAAGAAGTTCGAGCTGGGGAAAGGAGCGGGCCATAGCTTTTATAATAGGAAAAGTAATCGAATGGTCTCCCCCCAAAATTAAAGGGACAGCTTTTTTCTCCAAAACCTTAGCCACAGCTTCTTCAATACGGAAAAAGGTCTTATCCACATCCCCTGAGGTATCAACATCACCCAAGTCCACCAGCGTGGTCTCTGTTTCCAGGTCAACCCCCAGCTCAGTAAAGGGGTTGAGGGCCTTCCCTGTCGAGGCTCTCCGGATAGCCTGGGGGCCGTCGGCTGCCCCTCTTAAAAAACATTCTTTCTCATCAAAAGGAACGCCCAGGATAGCCAGTTCAAAAACCTCGCTTTTTTTAACTGCGCCGCCAAAATCGGTCATCTTAATTTCACCTTCCTTATGGCATTTTTGCTCTTTCACATTATTCTATTTTATCTTACCCTCCCTTCCCTTTTCTTTTATGCTCGCCTCTCTTTCATCCTCTTGTCACTCATCCTTAGCCTTGCCCCCGCTTCCTTCTACTTTAACTTTTTCCCACCGCCCTTTTTCTACTCCTTTTATCCGCAGAAAGCAAGATTCAAAAAACCAAGGATAGAGCCGTTTAAGAACATCTTTGTCTTTAAAATTTTCCTGGCTGAGGTAAGCCTCTCAGCAATTGCGAAGGCGCCCTCTTACCAGCTACAAACTCCAGTTAGCTCAATTTTAGAATTTGGTTCTTCCGACTCTCTTGGGGGTAAAAAGAAGATATCTTAAACCGTCTTTTAGCGAATTCGCCTCAGGCGGGTTTATGTCCATGAAGCCAATTACATGAAGCCAATTAAAAGAAGACCAATAAGATAAGAGCGACATAGCCAATTTGTTTCTAAAACTCATCTAAGGCTCATCATGAAAAGGCTCTCCCCACACCTTCTTGCGCCCTCTATTATCCAGGTTTACCCCCACAAAACCCAGAAGTTCCTAAAATTTTTTTCCAGAAATCAACCGCTCTGGCGACAAAATTAACGGTTTAGCTATGTTAGGTTTTGTCCAAAATAAGGACTCCCTCATTCCGGAAGGGGGGAGTCCTCGAAAGGAGGGTGGGGGGAGAGGGAGTTTCACTCCTCTCCTTTTTCACAACCTTGGCCTCGCCTTGGATGAGGAATCAAGCCGTGGCTGTGAACCTACCCTCCATTATTTACAATCCACTGGGGGGGTCAATCACCAGGGAGGAGGATTAAAGGGGTGAATTTCAGCTGGAAACAGCTCACCGCGAGTGGCTAAGAAAGAGGCTTTTTTCTGCGCCTTATTCCTTCGCCCCTTTCCACCCCTTTCAACTAACCCCTTTCCCATGATTATCTACCTACTTCTAAGATTTTAGCCAAATTTAATCTTTCTTCAAGCCTGGAAAATGAAAAAATTTTAGCTTTGTCTCAATTTAGCAACTTGTTCAAGCTGAAACCCAGAGGTGCAGTTAATCCTCGAAATTTAACTAATTTGCCCATTTTTTAATCTCTTGACTTTTCAACCTTCCGGTTTTATTAAGAAAATGAAGCGGAAATTTAGCCCAGCCCAGGTCAATGCTGAACCCTTTTTAAGGAGGGCAGCGATGGCTCTTTTATTTCCCTCTTTTCTAAATAAAACAACGCATCTGGGTCTAAATCTGCCTGATAAAGCGGCTACTTGGCCCGAGAGGCTACTTGACCTGGCCGCTTATCTTGGTCCCCGGGCTTTACGCTTGACCCCTCTACGACACCATTTAGCTAAGAGTCTCGAAGAAAAATTGCGTCGCTCAGCCCAGCTATCCTTGGCTAAAGGGGAGTATCTTCCAGGAGTTGTCAGGGACCGGCTCGACATGAGCCTGGCTATCTTGTATTCGATTGAAAGAGCCTTGGGTGAAGGCAGGCTAAATGATGGAACCACTCGTCAGCTTCTTCAGGTTTTTGCCGGTGATATTCTGGTGCGTAAGGCTGAGCCTTCGGCCAAACAGCGATTTTTGGCCCGACACGGAGTGAACCCGCCAGAAATCCTGCTCCTTAGCCCAACTAAAAGCTGTAACCTCCGCTGTTCTGGCTGTTACGCTGATTCGGGTGGCAGCAACGAAAAACTCCCCTGGGACTGCCTGAAAAGGCTGGTCGAGGAAGCTCATGACCTCTGGGGCGCCAGGTTTATCGTCTTCAGTGGCGGCGAACCCCTAATTTATCGAGATAAAGGTAACACTCTCCTCGAGTTGGTAGAGGCGTTCCCTGACTGCTTTTTCATGATGTACACCAATGGGACGTTGATCAGCGAAGAAATAGCCCAGCGAATTAGTCAAGTGGGGAATCTAATGCCCGCGGTCTCAGTAGAGGGTTTGAAGGAAGCGACTGACAGCCGAAGAGGGCGGGGAATATTTGAAAAAATAATCGCGGCCCTGAGCCGTTTGCGGCAGGAAAAAGTTTTCTTCGGTATCTCGATGACGGCGACCAAAGAAAATGCCCTCCATCTTTTTTCGGACGAGGTAATCGATTTTTATTTTGACGAGATGAAGGCTAATTTTGCCTGGGTCTTCCATTACATGCCCATCGGCCGCTCCTTTACCTTAGACCTTCTTCCCACACCCGAACAGCGGCTCTGGATGTGGCGTCGCTCTTGGGAGCTGGTCAGAAACAGGAGAATTTTTATCGCTGATTTTTGGAATAGCGGGACAGCCTCGCTCGGTTGTATTGCCGCGGGCCGGGAGGGTGGTTATTTAGCCGTGGATTGGAATGGCTGGGTTCTCCCCTGTGTTTTTATGCCCTATTCACCAGTGAACATTAAAGAGGCCTATAGCCAGGGAAAAACTTTAGAAGATGTCTGGGCTCATCCCTTTTTTGAGCGTCTCAGAAAATGGCAAAGGCAATACGGTTATAAGAAAAAAACTCAGAACCAAGAGGCGTTAGGCAATTGGATGATGCCTTGCCCGATTCGCGACCACCATTTCGAGTTTCGCCAGTTAATCCAGCAGCACCATTTTACCCCAGAAGACGAGAATGCCGCCGCCGCCCTGCAAGACCCGGCCTATTTTCAGGGCTTGGTAGCTTATAACAAGGCCGTGGCCGAACTCCTGGACCCTATCTGGAAAAATGAGTATTACCGACTTGTCAGTTAGCTCTCACTAACCTCAAACTGGCCAGCAAACCCAGCGCCTAATAAATAAAAATGGCCCGTATTTATAAATTTTAGCCTGGAAATTAAGCCTTCGCCCGCAAAAATTGAAGCCCTTGCCTTCTTTTCATCACCGCCTTCCCTTAATATAATTGGTTATCTTCCAGGGAGGCCGTAATGGAAAAGATTAAAAAAGTCTTTAACGAACCTGAGGTAATCAAGCTGCTGACCATAGCTTTAGAACATGAATGGGCGGTGAGTTTAGAATATCTTATCCACGCCTATTCGATGCCCAAGGCGCGCTTTTTCTACCTGGACCCAGTCATGGCCATTTCGACGGATGTGAGAGCTCAGATTATCCAGGTAGCAATCGACGAAATGTACCACAGCCTGCAGCTCGGAATTATCTTGCGCCAAATGGGAGAAATTCCTACTTTCAGCACCAATGAAATAATCCGTTATCCGCGGATTATTGATAATTTGCGACGGGACAAGCTGACCGAAGACATGGTGACCGAGCTCTATCAAACCGTCGATTTTCCTCACAACAATTTCCCTCTAATCAAAAATATGGTGCGCAATATTGCCGGTGACGAGGTACGTCATTCCCGGCAATTCCAGGCCATGATTGATTCCCTCGAGGCCTTGGGTGAAGCTGAAACCCCCATCTTTAGCCCTTCCGAAGAAGCCGAAAACAAGGCGGAAGTAAAACTACTTCATGAAATAATGAGACTGGAAAACGAACTAATGCATCGCTATCTTTTTTATACTTTCCTCTTTAGCGACCATCAAGATTTATCCCAGAGGTTGTTCAAAAATTCCATTAACCATATGCGCCATTGGGATAAGAACTCCGGTCTGCTTCTAAAACTGGGAAGTATTATTAAAATCGAAGGGGCAGAAAGAGACATGGCTAACGTTGAAAAGAGTCTAATTCCCATGCCAGCCAGCTATCCTCTTTTAGACCGGAAAGAAGCCCTATCGGTCCTCCTGGAGGCGGAGAAAAATTTGGCCCGTCGGTATGAAGAACTCTGGTCACTTCTTCCCCCTGGAGAAATAAAAGAACAGATTGCCCTGCATCTGGCTTTAAACCGGGAACATATCTTTACTCTGGAATGGTTGGTCAGAAATGCCCTTCAGATATGGTCTTAAACTTGGCGAGTAATAAACACGAAAAAAACGGAACATCAGTCTCTAAAAAGGAGGAGTCAATGGAAAAAGAGGTCATTACCAATCTCCAACATTTTCAATTTTTTTATCCCTATACAGTAGCTTTAGTCGGCGCCAAAACGGGAGAAAAGGTCAATTTCATGAGTTGCGCTTGGCACTCGGCCCTTTCCTTCAACCCGCCGCTCTTTGGAGTCCTCATCTCTAAAAAGAGATTTTCCCATTCGATTATAAGTGAGGCCCGAGAATTTACCGTTAATTTTCTCTCCTATGAGCAGGCCAAGCTGGCGGCTGTTATGGGACGAAAATCAGGTCGAGACGTAGATAAGATTAAGCTGGCGGGCTTAAAGCTCCTTGAGCCCCAAGTGATTCACTCGCCCCTGATTGCCGCGGCTTATGTTTCTTTTGAATGCCGTCTCGCCGATGTCCGGACCTATGGCGACCACGACCTTTTTGTTGGCGAGGTGGTGGCCGTCCATGTCCAGCCCGGCTGTTTTAATGAAGCCGGCGTTCTCGAAGTCAAGCGGCTTCGGCCTCTCTGTTATTTAGGGAGTGATTATTATATAACCGTTGACGCCACGACGTTTCGCCACGTCCTCCCTGACTGACTAAATAGATTTGGTTCTGATTCTTCTCGTATGGTCTGGGCAGCTACCCACTCAGAATGGCTTCACCTCCGATAGAGCCTTTGGCCGTTTTTCTCTTGTCCTTATCGGTGCGGGAGATACCGGCTAAGAGTCTTATGGCCAGCAAGTTTTTTTGGATTTTGTTACTTGGGTGAGCGTTTTTAGAATAAGTTGAAATTAACTTCCTGGCAAAGGATAATCATTACCCGCAGGCTGGAAAAGTGGACTTATTGGGCATACTTTTGGCTGCCCCTTGGCTACTTTGCGCTCTGCCCAATAATTCCCTAAGAAAGCCACGCCTATTTTATTTAAAGGAGGCCTTAATGAAACTAAGGTTAAAGTCAAAAGGCTTCAATTCGCCAGGTCATTTTTTCCTTATTTTTTTCCTTTCTTGGCTATTTCTCTCCCTTTCTTTCGCCTTATCCCAAAGCCGGCCTCTCCCCCAGCAAAAAGAGACAGAAAAGAGGCCAGAAAGCGCCACCTCTTTCAAACTGACCATCGACAATATCATGCAGGGGGAAGAGCTTGTCGGTCAAAGTCCCTCAGCCTTGATGTGGTCCTATGACAGCCAAAAACTATATTTCCGCTGGCGAAAGCCAGGCGATAAGACAGCGGGATTTTATGCTCTAAGCCCCAAAGAGCTTACGCCCAAACAGGTTACCGTTGACGAAATCCTAAAAAAACCCCCTCTCAGCTTGTCTTTGGGTGGACGAGGCTTTGGGGCCGCGGGGTTCGGAGGAGCCGGGATTGAAATTCAGTTTGATTCAGCCCGACGCCGGGCCATTATCGTCTACCAAGGAGACCTCCGTCTGCTTGATATAAAAACAGGCTCCCTCACTCAGCTCACCGCCACCGAAGCCAGAGAGAGTAACGCCCGTTTTTCCTTTGACGAGTCCAAAATAATCTTTACTTCGGAAGAAAACCTCTATGCTTACTCTCTTAAGGATGGCAGCCTCCGCCAATTAACTTCTTTTACGCGGCAAAAGCCGCCTGCCGCCCAACCCCCGAGTGAAATTGACAAATGGTACCAGGAACAGCAGCAAGTTCTTTTTAAAGAAATCGGTCGCGGCCGGATGTCTGAATTTATGGGCTTAGTCGCTCCTCCCACCGGTCCCCGGCGACGGCCGTTTATCCTGGAGACTAATCAGAATATTACTCAACTGGAACTTTCGCCGGATGAAAAACAGGTCGTTTTCTTCCTTTCTGAACCGGCACCTGAAGTCAAAGAAACAATCGTGCCCAGTTACGTCACCCGCTCGGGCTATACGGAGACTATTTCTTCTCACTCCAAAGCGGCTTACATTTCGCCCCGTTTGAGCCGGGCGGGCATAGTTGATGTGGCCAGCGGAGAGGTCCATTGGCTTGAGTTAAACCAAGGAGAACGCCGTGTTTTCCCTGCCTTCCTTTCCTGGTCCCCTGACGGCAAAACCTGTGTCCTCTTAGCCCGGGCCGAAGACAGGAAAGACCACTGGCTTTTTCTTTTAGATTGGGCTAAAGCCAAGGTAACTGTCTTAGAACAAGTCCACGATGATGCTTGGGTTGGCCCGTTGGGTTTAACCAACCTCTTTTGGTCGAAGGATGGCCGCCGCCTTTATTACATTTCCGAAAAAGATGGTTTCGCTCACCTTTACTACCTGACGCCAGACGGAAAAGAAAAAAAGGCCCTTACCTCGGGTAAATTCGAAGTCCGCTCGGCCCAGCTTTCGGCCGACGGCAACTTTATTTATCTTACGAGTAGCGAGGAACACTTAGGAGAAACCCATGCTTATAAGATGCCGGCCACTGGCGGACCAAGAACGAAACTCACCTCGCTCACCGGGCTCAATGAGACATATCTTTCTCCCGACGAAACTACCCTGGCCATCCTTCATTCCGAAACCAACAAGCCGCCAGAGCTTTACCTCCAGCCGAATAAGCTCGCCGCGCCAGCCCAACTGGTCACCATTTCTACCAGCGAGGCTTTCCACCAATACTCCTGGGTGGCACCAGAAATCATTACTTTTAAAGCTCGGGACGGCTTCGAGGTTTATGCTCGTCTTTACCAGCCGCGTTCCTGGCATCAAGCCAAGCCGGCTGTAATTTTTATCCATGGTGCCGGCTATCTCCAGAATGCCCATAAAGGTTGGAGCACCTATTTCCGGGAGTATATGTTCCACAATTTTCTGTTGGAACAAGGTTATCTTGTCTTTGACGTAGATTATCGAGGTAGTTCGGGTTATGGTCGGGACTGTCGCACCGCTATTTACCGCCACATGGGTGGAAAAGATTTAGACGATATTGTGGATGCCGCTAAATTTCTGGTGGCTCGCTACGGAGTTAACCCGCAAAAAATTGGTGTTTATGGTGGTTCCTACGGCGGCTTCCTGACTCTCATGGCCATGTTCAAAGAGCCCGAGGTTTTTAGAGCCGGTGCCGCGCTTCGGCCCGTGACGGATTGGGCCCACTATCACCCCGGTTATACCGTGGATATTCTTAACCTTCCGCATAAAGACCCCGAAGCTTATAAACAGAGTTCGCCGATTTATTTTGCCGAAGGATTAAAAGGAGCCCTGCTTATCTGTCATGGGATGGTTGACACTAACGTCCATTTCCAGGATACAGTCCGCTTGGTGCAGAGGCTGATCGAGCTGCGCAAAGAAAACTGGGAGGTGGCCATCTACCCCGTTGAGGACCATTCCTTTCGCTATGCTTCTTCCTGGGCGGATGAATACAAGCGCATTTTTAAGCTCTTCGAAGCCAATTTAAAATAATTGGTTGAACGCGGCGGCCGGTAAAGATTATTGGAAGAAGGTAGGCTTTCGTTGACTAAGGTGAGGTTTCTTCCCATAACATAAAAAAGGCTCTACCAAAAGGGGAGAAATAGGGTTAAGAGGGCTGGAGACGCCAAGAATAGACAAGAAGCTAAAAAAGTCGATTTATGTTCGTTACCTAAAAGAATGGATTTTTGGCTGAAAATTAATATAATCAATTACTAAAAGATGGAAAAAGGGACGATGATGCGCCAGCCGGCCAAGCCTGAGATAGTGCTCTCGGTTCATAATCTCTTCAAGGCCTACAAGACTGGTTTTATTCCCAAGCGCTCGCCAGTGCTGAAGGGGGTGAGCTTTTCGGTCCAGGCAGGGGAAATTTTCGGCTATCTCGGCCCCAATGGAGCGGGCAAAACCACTACCCTCAAGTGCCTGCTGGGCTTAATTTTCCCTGATTCGGGCGAAATCCGGCTGTTCGGCGAACCTCATCTGTCGCTTACGGCAAAGGAAAAAATTGGCTATCTTCCTGAAAACCCCTATTTTTATGAGTATCTAACCGGCCGAGAATTCTTAGAATTTTACGGCCGGCTTTTCCCCTCTGAGCGCGGAGCTAATCGAGGAAAAGTAACCTCGCTGCTGCGCTTGGTCGGTTTAGAAAAAGCGGCTGACCTCCAGCTCCGGAAATTTTCCAAAGGGATGCTGCAAAGAATCGGTTTAGCTCAAGCCTTAATCAATGACCCGGAGTTAGTTTTCCTCGATGAACCCTTAGGTGGCCTGGACCCGATTGGCCGAAAAGAGCTCCGAGACGTCATCGTCAGCCTCCGGGAGCAGGGAAAGACAGTTTTTCTATGCTCCCATATCCTTCAGGATATCGAGATGATCTGCGACCGGGTAGCCATCATTGTTGCGGGCCGGATTGTCGCCCAAGGAGCCCTGGAAGACCTAATTTCCGAAAAAATTCTTTTTACCGAAATCACCGTCTCCGGTGTACCCAAAGAGGCTTTAGAAGAGCTGGGCGAATTCCTGTCGGTACGGGGAGAGCGGGCCCTGCTCAAAGTGTTCGAAGAGTCAAAAATTGACCAAGTTTTGCGTTTGGTGCAGGAAAAAAAGGGGAAAATCCATTCCTTGGTTCCCCGGACTGAAACCCTCGAAGACCTTTTTGTCGGGATGGTCAAACAAGGATGAAGGTCAAAGCTATTGCCTTGAATACCTTCAAAGAAGCCATCCGGGATAGAATTCTTTACCTTCTCTTTTTCTTTGCGGCCGCCGCGATAATTTTCTCTCGTCTCTTAGCCATTTTAACCGTTGGCGACAGGGTTAAGATCATCAAAGATGTGGGCTTAGCCTCGCTTTCTCTCTTTGGGGCTCTGATGGCCATTTTGATTGGCACCGGCTTAGTCTATAAGGAAATTGACAAGAAAACGATCTTCACCGTTATCTCCAAGCCGATTCATCGCTGGCAATTCTTATTAGGCAAATTCTTCGGTCTGACTCTGACGCTTTTGGTGATGATTGGCTTGATGAGCCTCATTTTCCTGGCCGTTGTTTTTGCTCACACGCTTCGTTTGGAACCACGGCTTCTCATCGCCATTGCCTTTATCTTCATCGAACTACTCTTAATTACCGCGGTGGCCATCTTATTTTCGTGCTTTTCCACCCCCATCCTCAGCTCTATTTTTTCTCTCGCCTTTTATCTCATCGGCCACACTTCCTGGGGTTTGGAAACACTCATCCGGAAACTTCGGCCCGGACCTTGGCGAATCCTGGCCCAATTTTTGTACACTTTTCTCCCCGACTTAGAGAATTTCAACTTTCGGACCGAAGTCGTTCATGGCTTGACCGTCCAGCCAAAATTTTATTTTTATTCCGGCCTCTACGGCCTTTTTTATACCCTCTTTATCCTGACTTTGGCGACAATTATTTTTAAAAAACGGGATTTTGTCTAAGAATGAAGCTGAGCCTTAGCCAACCACGGCTACGGGATTGGAGTTCTCTTTTTCTCGCCGTTTTTCTTATCCTTAGCAGTCTGGTTTTTATGGGCTTAAAGGTTCGCTGCGACCAGATTAGCCGGGGCCGAATTCCTGGCTCTGCTATTATCTACATTCCCTCCGGGAAATATCTTAAATACGCTACTTTTGGCTTTTCTTCGGTGCTGGCTGACCTAATTTATCTCTGGGCCATTCAGTATTATTCTGATTATTCTATCCCTGATAGGTTCGACCACTTGGAACATATTTTTTCCATCATCGCCGAGCTCGACCCCCGCTACGTAGACCCCTATGAGCTGGGCGCCATCGTGGCGGTCTATGAGGCAAATAACCTTAACCTTGGGCTAAAGATTCTGGACCTGGGTTTGGAGAAAAATCCGCAGGAATGGTTCTTTCCCTTTCAGGCTGGTCAGCTGGCCCAGCTGAGAAAAAATTATGAATTAGCCCGTATTTATTACCAGAAGGCGATGGAGATCCCCGGAGCCCCTGATTTGGTCAAGCGTCTCTATGCTTTCTCCGCCTTTAAGACGATGGATTTGGAAACTTCGCTGAAAACGTGGCTGGAAATTTATGAAACGGCCCAGGATGACCGGGTAAAAAAAATTGCTTCTAACCATCTTTATCAGGTCAAAGCCGCTATCGACAAAAAGGTCATTGAAGAAGCTATCGGCAAGTTCCGGGAAAAATATGGACGCAATCCTTATGATTTAAACCAGCTCGTCCGGGCTGGTTTTTTAAAAGAAATACCTAAGGACCTCGATGGCCTCGATTATCTCTACGATGCCAAAACTGGTGAGGTCAGGACGGCCCAAATCTGGTGGAAACGCTAATCCTTTGCCTTTTTGGCTTAGCCTGGGGGAGCTTCCTCAACGTGGTCATTTACCGGCTACCCCGAGGAAAGAGTATTATTTATCCCCCTTCTTCCTGCCCTCTTTGCGGGGCCCGAATTCGCTGGTATGATAATATCCCGATAGTTTCTTTCCTCATTCTCAAGGGAAAATGCCGCTTCTGTCATCAACCAATTTCCTGGGTTTATCCCTTAGTTGAGGCCATAACGGCCGGGCTTCTTCTCCTTCTTTACTTTCGCTACGCTCTTTCGCTGCATTTTTTTGCGGCCGCTCTTTTCACCAGTGCCCTGATTGTCCTGGGCTTCATCGATTTCTGGCACCAACTTCTGCCCGACGAAATTACCCTCCCCCTCTTTCTTCTCTCCTTAGTTTATGCCCTTTTTCGGCCTGATTTTAATCTAAGGCAGGCCCTGGCCGGCGCCGTGGTCGGGAGCGGCTTCCTCTTTTTAACCTATGCTGTCTATTTTTGGTTGCGAAAAAAAGAAGGTTTGGGAATAGGCGATATCATGATGATGTTGGGCGTAGGCGCCTTTCTTGGGTTGAGGGAGACCATTCTCACTTTAATCTTAGCTTCTTTTTCTGGGGCTTTGATGGGAGTCTTCTTGCTTTTTCGCCAAAAAAAGAGTCTTCAATTTGCCCTTCCCTTTGGCTCTTTCTTAGCTCCAGCCACTTTCGTTTCCTTAATGTGGGGGGAAAAAATAATTACCTGGTATTTTAGTCTCTTCTCTTTGCCTTAAGCTTAAACAGGACAGAAAAACAGGCCAATTGAGCCTAATTTCCCCTACTCGGGGTTAACCAACAGACTTTTTTCGGCCCACTGTTTGAGCAAATACTTTTTTTCTTTCTCGAAAAGCAAGGCCAGGGATTCAATATAGCTTTCCGCCTCGGCTGAGTTCATGGCCTCGGTTTCCTTCATGAAAGAGGCTGTCCGGGCATAATAAAGGGGGGTGACAAGCTCGATAATTTTAAACCGGTTGCGGGGCCAGGAATGAAAGGTGGCGGCCAGCTCATAGAGAATCCTAACCCAGGCTTGCGGCGCCAGCCGAAAATCGTCTGAGCTCATTCTTGCGGCTCGCTTTATAGGCCCGAAAGTCCGCGGGGAAAAAATTTCTTTCCAGAGGGAGCTAAACTGGTTATATCCGGTTTTAAACCTTTCGACCATCTCATAAAAATCTATCCTGACGGGTTCCGGTTCTTCTTCTGGTTTGGCCGCCCCAAAAAGCGGCACCTCCTGGCTGCCCCTGACTTTCTTCCAATAAGCTTCATATTGCTCCATCAGGGAAAGAAGAACCCACATGACCTGGCGGAACATAGGGCCGAGATGCTGGACTGGGTCCTTCACGTCGTGGACCTTTATTCCCAAATAGGCCTGCCCGACTCTGAAACCCTGAGTGATGGCGCAGGTCGTCATCCAAATATCAATGCCGTAGCGGGCGACATCAGTTTCCCAAACATCCTGTTCGGTATAAAACTTGGCTAAGCGGCGGCTTAAGGCAAAATCGCCGCCGATGGGCTGGCGAATTCTCTGACCATAGAGAGCGCGAGTAATGAAATAGACGATGTTGTTAGTAATAGTGGCATCATACTTATGGCGGAGGTATACGGGCGCGACAAAATCAAGGCCGTTGTCAAGGAGAGGGCTAATTAGATTCTTCACCCATTCTGAGGTAATGCTTCTTAAATCAGCATCCACCACCACACAGGCCTTAACATCCAGTTTTTCGGCCGCCTCAAAAACCGAGCGCAGGGCGCTTCCCTTGCCGGCTGGACCGCGGTAAATGGAAATGAGTTTTTCTTGCCAAGGCTTAACCTGAAATTCCTTGGCTACTTCCCGGGTGTCATCAGTTGAGCCTCCGTCAGCCACAAAAATGACATTTTTTAGCTGGCGATAGTATTTATCCAAACCGTGGGTTACCATCTGAATAACATGGGCGATGGTCTTTTCGTTGTTATAGCAGGGAATGCCCACGATTATGTCGGCTGACTTAATCTCCTCGAGCCTTTTACAGGTATATTGCCTGAGAGCCGTAAAATAAGTCATGCCCTTGTAATAACAAAATCAACTCACGAAAGCAAACGAAGCCGCTCCCCAGAAAATAGGCCGGATGAGGCCTTTTGACCTTAGGATCAAACTAATCGATTCTCTTCTATCGGGTGTGGGTTAGGCTCGGAGACATTCGGGATGGCCTCGCTCCCCTTCAGGTTTCTAACGCCGTTTCGTCGTCGCCTCACTCCGAGCCGGCGCAACTTGCCTCTCTGCTCCTAAATGTGGCCTGAAAGTTCCCTGCCGCCTTATGGCCTCGCCATTTCGTCTGCGTTGTTATCTTGGCGGGCAGAATCTCTTCCCTGGCTTTACAGGTAATATCAAAACCAACTTCCTTTTCTCGGCCTTTCCCTTTGCTTTGTTTTATAAAAATTAGGTAAATAGGTGAAGTTGGACCAATTTTTACGGCCTTCTCGGCGCCGGCGGAACTCGCCCCCCGGTTCATAGACATAACCCAGAAGTCCCTTGCCCTCCTTTGGCCTCTCCGTTTGTCTGGTTCAGGCTCAGACATCCTCGGCGGCCTGATGTTCCCTCGAAGACCGATTCGGGAAGGCTAAACCTTCCATGCTCGCTTCGGCCCTCCCGAACTTAGCCCTCAAATATAAGATGGAAGAGAACCAATTAATTTAAAATAAATCAGGTTGCTTTTTATGTAATGTTGAATTAGCCTTATTCCAGGAACCCCTCCTCTTTGAAGGTAGCGATGAAAGAAAAGGCGGTCGTTATTTTCTCTGACCTTGACAGCACGCTCCTCGAGCATCATTCTTATTCCTTCGAAGAAGCGCGGCCGGCCCTCGACCTAATCAAAGAGGCCGGCCTGCCGCTTATTTTTTGCACCAGTAAGACTCGTCTGGAGACCGAATATTGGCAGGCAAAGCTGGATATACACCATCCTTTCGTCGTCGAAAACGGAGGAGCTATTTACCTTCCAGTTGGTTATTTCCCTTTTCCTGTTCCCCAAGCCAAAAAGCGCCAGCGCTGGTTAGTAATTGAACTTGGCTCACCCTACGCTGAGTTGAGGCAATTTTTGGTTTCCTGCCAGAAGCAGCTTGATTGTCGACTGCGGGGCTTTGGCGATATGAGCTTAGAAGAGATTACCACCTTGACCGGGCTTTCCCCGACCATGGCGGCTTTGGCCCGGGACAGAGAATACGATGAACCATTTATCTGTGACGACGAGCAAACATTATCCATCATGAGAGAAAGGGCGAAACAAACTGGCTTAAAAATTCTGGGAGGAAGCCGCTTTTACCATCTTACTGGAAAGAATGATAAAGGTGAGGCGGTTAGAATATTAAAGGAGCTTTATTCCCGTGTTTATGGTAATCTAATGACCATAGCTCTGGGAGATAGCCATAATGACCTGGCCATGCTAACGGCAGTCGATAAAGCTTATTTAGTTCGGAGACATGACGGCTCTTATGACCGACGAGTTAAGCTAAAAGGCTTGGTTTATGTCGATGGTTCAGGACCGGAAGGCTGGCGCCAGGCCATCTTGAGCTTTTTTGCGGCCGCGAAATAAATCCAGTTCCGGCGGGTTTCTGGCGTAGAGGCGGCGAATTTTCCGCTAAAAAGGCTGGGGGGAAGCTTCTTCCATGGCCATATTAAATTATATTTGAGGCGACGTTGATTCCAACCCGACTTGCCTCGAGGAAAATTAACTTGGCCCCTCAGGTTTCTCTCCTTCTTCGGAATAGGGGCCGGCGAATTTCTTCTCTTCTATTCCGAAATATCAGGGGATTCATAAAAAATAAAGGAGGTCCTAATGGCTGACTTTCACCAAGGGCATTTAACCACCTTTCATCGGTTAACAGCCTTTGACCAACCAAGAATCGAAGCCGAACTCCGAGAATTTAACCGCCATCGGCCGATAGCTTTAGTCCTCCCTGTGACACCCGCTGAACTGGAGAGTCCGGCTCTGCAGACGATTCTTTCCTATCTGAAAAACATAAATTATCTAAACGAGATAGTCATTGCTCTTGGCCGGACCAAAGAGGAAAAGCATTTTCGCCAAACCAAGGAATTATTTTCTATCCTTCCCCAGCGTCATGTTATCATCTGGGCCTCTGGCCCAAAAATGGAGAATTTCCTAAAAAGCCTAGAAGCTAAGGCTCTGTCAGCCGGAATTGACGGCAAGGGCCGCTCCGCCTGGCTCTCCTACGGATACATCCTGAGCCGAGAAGAAAGCAAGGTAATTGCTCTCCATGATTGCGACATTGTGAATTATACGCCCGAGCTCTTGGCCCGACTGGTCTATCCCATTGCTTCCACGACTATCGATTATGCCTTTTGCAAAGGCTATTATGCTCGAGTTACTAACAGGATGCATGGACGAGTAACCCGACTTTTTGTTACCCCCTTAATTAAAAGTCTTATCCGCCTTTTCGGCTACCTACCATTTCTTGTCTACCTCAGCAGCTTCCGTTACATCTTAGCCGGTGAATTTTCGATGTTAGTCGACCTGGCTCGGGTCAATCGTATCCCCAATGACTGGGGTTTAGAGGTAGAAACCTTAGCTGAGGTTTATCGAAATTATTCGCTGCGCCGTATTTGCCAGGCGGAAATCTGTGAAACCTACGAGCATAAACATCAGCCTCTCAGCCCTAATGACCCCAAGACCGGCCTGATGAAGATGGCCGTTGATATCGCCAAGTCTATTTTTCGCAATTTGGCGGTGGAAGGAATTATCCTGAGCGACAGCGGCTTACGAACTCTGCTCATCAACTATCTTCGCACCGCTAAGGATGAAGTCAAGCGCTATCGTGACGAGGCCGCTTATAACGGGCTGGAGTTCGATTACCATGAAGAAAGCGCCACCGTTGAGGCTTTCACTCGGGGGCTTCAAGTCGCGGGGGAAGAATTCATGGCCGACCCTCTTTATTCGCCCCTTATTCCCAACTGGAACCGAGTGGATTCAGCCCTTCCTGATTTCATTAGGGAGTTGCAAAAAATGGTCGAGGCTGATAATTCCTAAGGCGACGCATACCAACCTAAAAGTAGAAGAGCTTAATGATAAACGACTCCCGTTGGCTCCCCAAAAATAAAGGTAAAATACTTGAAGCCAGGTAACAAGGCAAAAAAGCGGCCTTAAATATTAACAATTCTCTTTTGGGTCTAATAATAATTGGCTCTTATTCAATTTAGTTGATGAAAGTGGGGTCCAGAAAAGGGCGAGGAAAGGGCTAATTTGTTCTTTTTGTTATAGCTAGTATTTATTAAACCCCAGAAAATGTTATCTCTCCATCCCGGCTCTGATATTTTGGCCTTAAGTTTAATCTTAGCTTCAATAAAATCTTATAGTTACGCAATTAACGATCAGGCTTCTTATCAACTAATCGAGAGATGAACCTGATAATTTAACCTATTGAAATTGAAACTAATATGGTTTTCTGGGCCCATAAAATTAGCACTGTTAAGGAAAGACCCGGTGGTAATTGAATTTTCTCCCTGGCTATGATAATGGATGGATTACTTGGAGGAAGAGCTAAGTTGTGGCCGAAGCGGTTCGACCCGGTCAATGGCCTGATAATTTTAATTTTTATTTTTTTCTTTCTGGCCTCTCTATTTCTTAACCTGCCGGCCATTCATAATGGTTTTCTCTGCGCTGACCAGGCCGTCTATTTCGCCATGACGCAGAGCATCGCCCTTGACGGCGACTTAGAGTATACCACCAAAGACTTAGCCCGTTATTACTACAGCTTTGACGCCGGGCCACAGGGGATATTTTTGAAAAAAGCTAAGGATGGCCGCATTTTTTATGCCAAATCCTTTGCTTACTCCCTTTTTGCGGCTCCTTTTGTCCGCTATCTCGGCCCCAACGCCTTTCTGGTTTTTCATTCTTTTCTTCTCCTTTTAATTTTGCTCTTGGGCACACATTTTCTGCGTCTTTTTAACCCCCCGGTGATGGCTCTGGCGGCCACGGTTACCTTTCTTTTTGCTTCCATTGCCTGTGTCTATTTTTTCTGGATTTCCCCTGACTTCTTCAACCTGACCCTGATTTTTCTCATCCTTTTTCTCTGGCTTTATAAAACTGCCGCCAGCCAATGCCCTCTTTCTTTGCCTCTTAATTCTATCGAAAAGTTTTTTCGCTCCGAGAAGACGGATTATTTAGCCGCCCTTTTTCTTGGTTTTGCCAGTTTCTCCAAGCCACCGAACGTGGTGCTTCTTGGCCCCTTCCTGCTTTATCAATTCCTCCACCGCCGCTTTGGCCGGGCTGCCCTTATTTTGCTAATTTTTATTTTTTCTGTTGGCCTCTTTTTCGGCGCTAACTACCTCCTGACTTCTGACTGGAATTACATGGGCGGGGAAAGGAAAACTTTTATCGGCACCTTTCCCCTGGAAAAACCCACCATCACCTTTGACAACGTTGGTCATCTGATGACTTCAGAGGGTTATTTTGAAAAGTTTTTCTTGCCGCTAACTTTTGTTCCCATCAATCTCTTTTATTATTTTTTTGGTCGTTTCACCGGTATTACTTGGTATTTTTTCCCGGCAGTCTTAGCCCTGGGACTTTTTATCTTCTGCCAGAAAAGACGGGAGCAATGGCTCCTCCTCCTGGGAGCTTTGGGCGGTATCTTTGTCTATATTATTTTCATGCCTGATAACTACGGCGGCGGCGGCGGTTCCTTGGCCAACCGGTATTTTCTTAATATTTATCCTCTTTTCTTTTTCTTGGCCCCAGCAGAAAGGAAAAAAAGGGAGCTGGTACTCTCTTGGCTAATGGCTGCTTTCTTTCTTTCGCCCATCCTCGTTTCTCCCTTCCGCTCTTCGGCCTTACCGGCAACTCACGCCAAACGCCTGCCTTTCAAGGCGCTGCCCGTCGAAATGACCCTTATCAACAATTTTCCCACCAACACCAACCCCAAGGCTTTCCGGGTGGATGCGGGGGTGACCGAGCAGCACGGTTTTCTCCATTTTCTGGATGATAACTTCCTGCCCAAGTTAGAGCCAACCGGCACCTGGACGCGAGGACCTTATCCCTGTGAAATGATCCTCAAGACCTACTATCCGTTGAAAGAAATTATCGTCCACCTGCTGAATAACCCAAGAATCAATAATGAAATCAAGGTTCAGGTGGAAGGCCAGACGCAGAAAGTTATTCTCCAGCCCAAACAAAGAACATCGCTTCGTTTTATCGTTGGCCGCGGCTTCCAGATTAAAGCCAGCCATCTTTACCGGCTTAAAATAAAAGCTTCCAAGGGCTCAATTCCCTATTTTGAAACCGAGGGAAGCGATGAACGCCGGTTGCTCGGCGTATTTTTTGAGTTAGAGCTCATCCCAGCCGACTAATGTGTGGTATCTGCGGTTTAGTTCTCCCGCCCGCCTCAGGGCTTCCAGACGAGGCTAACCTCAAGGCTATGGCCCAAACCCTCATCCATCGCGGGCCGGATGATGAAGGTTATTTCCTTAAGCCGGGAGTGGGCTTAGCTGCCAGACGGTTAAGCATTATTGACGTCGCGGGTGGCCATCAGCCGCTATCGAACGAAACCGCCACTGTCTGGGTTGCCCAGAACGGTGAGATATACAATTTTTTGGATATAAGAGCTGACCTGGAAAAAAGAGGGCATACTTTCCGCACCCGGTCAGATACAGAGGTTATTGCCCACAGCTACGAAGAATGGGGCCTCGATTGCCTTTCCCGATTCCGGGGAATGTTCGCCTTCGCCCTCTGGGATGAGCCCAAAAAAAGGCTTATCCTGGCGCGGGACAGGTTGGGTGTTAAACCCCTCTATTACACCCTTCTACCTGACGGAAGTCTAATTTTTGGCTCAGAAATTAAGGCCATCCTCATTTATCCTCAGGTGCCGAGAGAGCTTGACCTGGAAGCCCTTGATTTTTATCTAACTCTTGAGTATATCCCTGCCCCCTATTCTATTTTTAAGGGGATAAAAAAGCTGCCTGCGGCCCATTTTCTGGTTTACGAAGCCGGAAAATTAAGCCTCAGCCCCTACTGGCGACTCGACACCGAAGAACTAAGAGTCAGAGCGAAGGAATTATCCCCGCCTCAGGCTATGGACCAGCTTTATGAATTACTCCGGGAATCGGTTCGCCTCCGCCTGATTTCCGATGTGCCCTTGGGCGCTTTTCTCAGTGGCGGCATAGATTCATCGTCTATTGTCGGCCTGATGAGGCAGTTGGGGGCAGAACCACTCCGTACCTTCTCTATCGGGTTTAAAGAGGCCAGCTACGACGAGCTGGCTTATGCCCGAAAAGTAGCCGACCGTTTCCGGACACAACATGAGGAATTCATCCTCGAACCTCAAGCCCTGGAGCTAACCGAGAAACTTCTCTATCATCTCGACGAGCCCCTGGCTGATTTCTCCATATTCCCGACCTATTTGGTGGCGAAAATGGCCCGCTCCCGCGTCACTGTGGCTCTCTCCGGTGACGGCGGCGATGAATTGTTCGGTGGTTATGAGCCCTATCAAGCTCAAAAGATCGCCCGCTGGCCCCTCGTCACCCCCGTAGGCCGTTTAGCTTCCCCACTTCTTAATTTCTTCCCGCCGGCCGAAAAGAAAAAAGGCTTCTGGAATAAGCTCCAGAGGTTCAGTTGGGGCCTAACCTTTCCCCCTAATCTGCGTCATTTTCGCTGGATGATGTTTCTGGGGGACCAGGACAAAGAAAACCTTTATGGCGAAGCTTGGCAACAAGAAAGCAAAATAACGGCGCCTCTCTGGGAAAGAGAACCCTTTGCTTCCCTCTTTAAAGAGATGAAAGGCTTAGACCCGATTTCGGCCGAGCTCTATCTTGACCTTAAAACCTATCTTCCTGACGATATCATGGTCAAGGTCGACCGAATGAGCATGGCTACCTCCCTCGAAGCGCGAGAACCCCTTCTCGACCATCGGCTGGTGGAATTTGTTTTCTCCCTGCCCGGAACCTGGAAAGTGCACGGCCTGAAAACTAAGTGGATTTTTAAGAAAACAATGGAGCGACTCTTGCCGCCAGAAAATATTTACCGGCCAAAGGAAGGGTTTAGCATCCCCATTAAGCTCTGGTTGCGGCAAGAGCTTCGTTCCCTACTCCTGGATAAACTCAACGACCAGCGGTTGAGAAAAGAGGGGCTATTTTCGGCCGAGGTGGTAAACCAGCTCGTCCACGACCACCTCTCAGGCCGAAAAAATTATAGCCACCAGCTCTGGGCCTTGCTTGTCTTCGAGATGTGGCGGGAAAAATATCTACCAAACCGATAGTTCCTATATTTTTTCTATAATAAACACCTCGTCATCGGCCAAGCTAACTTTAAAAGCCTCCGCCACCGGACAGCCAGGAACCCAGATGATATGCTTCCCAGAAAGAAAAACAGGGAGAAAAGGCCGGAGGGAGGCCGGAAGGCGGCGGTCGCTCATAATCTCCTTCAATTTCCTGGGCTTGGTGGCGCCGAAGGGTTGATAGCTATCGCCAGGCTGGCGGGGACGAAGAAGAAGCGGCCAGCGAAGTAAATCGGCCCGAAGGCAGGCGCGCTCCGTGTCGTTAAAAGGCGGTAGTTCCGACCCCTTCACTATTCTCCCTGAAAACTTGAGACCAAGTCCAGGGATGGTCACGACTCCCTTACCATCCCAAAGAAGCTGATAACGGCGCCATTGATTAAGAGTTTTTTTCTCCAGGATATGAGAACCGAGCCTGACGAGCTTTATCCGGCGGCGGAGATGGATTTCTTGTCCAGGCTCTAAGCGACGAATCGCTTCCACTTCCCGAAAATTAACCTCTCGCAAGTCCCCTCGAAGCTTGGCTAAAAAACGACGCACCAGCCGCCGGGCCAAAGCCAAATGGAGCTCACTAAGAGCCTGACTATCAAGAAGAACCACTTCCCCCTCTTCCCGCATAACCCGAGCGGCCTCTTTTTCTTCTATTTGATTCAAAAATTCTTCTTCGGCGCGCAGAATGTCCGCTGCCCGGGCCAAATGGTCGACTACCTTGGGGTCAAATCTTTTCTCCAATAAAGGAATAAGCTCCAGCCGGAGGCGATTGCGGCGATAGCGTCGGTCTAAATTGCTTTCGTCAAGACAAAAGGGAAGGCCTGTTTCTTTTAAATAGGTTTCAACCTGGTGGCGACGCAACCCAAGCAGTGGCCGGATAACCTTCGTTTCAGTTTGCGGATAGATGCCGGCCAAACCACGGGGGCCACTCCCCCGAAAAAGGCGGAGAAGGAAAGTTTCGGCTTGGTCATCCATGGTATGTCCGGTGGCAATCTTCGTCGCTCTCAGTTTCTGTCTCGTTTCTTCTAAAAAAGTGTAGCGCAGTTGACGGCCAGCTTCCTCTAAATTGAGCCGATGACGCCGAGCATAAGAACGAACCTTAACTCGCCTTATAACCAGGGGCAGACTAAACCGCTGGGCCATCTGCCTGACAAAAGCTTCGTCTTCTGCCGCCGCGGGCCTTAAACCATGGTTTAAATGAGCTAAGGAAAGGCTAAAAGGAATCTCCTCCCGAAGCGCCTGGAGAAGAGAAAGAAGGCAGGTTGAGTCTGGCCCTCCAGAATAGGCTAATAAAATATGGTCACCCGGCTCGACGAGCTTGCGGGCAATTACTTCCTGGCGAAAAAGGGCGAAGACGCGGCTCGAAGTGGTTTTAGAAACCAGGGTTTCCTTTTGATTCTTGGGCACGCTGATGCTGGCTTTAATGGCGGTGGAGGGATTTGAACCCCCGACACTGCGGATATGAGCCGCATGCTCTGACCAACTGAGCTACACCGCCAAAGCAAAATGATTGTAGCGAAAAGGCCTATCTTAAGTCAATCAGCGGAAAGGCGGAACATCCAAGCTATCTTGCATAAGGATTGGAGGCATCAGAAGCTTTTTTTGTTGCTGGCGGTCCTCGAAAATATAAGTTGTAGGTAGGAGGAAAAGAAAATTCGGTTAAGTCTAAAAAAGGTTTTTATGTCAAGAGGCGGGGGCTCATCCTTAAAAAGTGTGGTTTATTTAGCGCTTTTTTATCATGAATATCTAGCCATTTTTTTTCGCTTAGATAAGCTCTTGTATCAGGATAAAGGACGCACTTTATAAAACCCTTCTTTAGTCCCTTTTTAGAGGTTAGAATGAGAATAAATCATCCTTTAATTTTGAAAGACCTTTTTGGCTCGCTTAAAATTTTATATTTTATTGTTTTTAAAAGAAATACAGCCGTTATAAGCCCAATAAATCGCCACAATTTTTACGGAAGAGCCGAGGCGGGTAGTATTACTAACTGTTAAGGGGGGTGTAGTACTACGAGGTAAATTGGCGCATACTTTTACGTCTCAAGAGGCGGGTAGTATTACGAGGTAAATCGGCGCATACTTTTACGAGTTCAAGGCCCTCGCTAAATATCATCTTGATAGCCATTCTCCCCTAATCTTCCTCCAGGGCGGTCTCCTAATCTATCTTACCTGCAAATCCTTCCTCGACTGGAAAGAAGTGGCGACTTCTTGACCAAAAAAACGCCTCGAACAGAAAAAAAAAGAAACGCCGGGGTTAGAATTTGAACAGAGAGGAGAAAAGCGGTCTGAGTTCACGCCAACCCAGATAGCTGAAAAAAATCAGGTTAACCCCCAGAAAGAAGTTCACCACCCACGTATTCCGAAAGGAGGCAGGAACGAGGTCTTTCCGGTTATTGAGGAGCAAAAGAGTGGCGGCCAAAAAGGGCATGAAGAGAGCGCCGAGCACGGCATAAATAAGCTGAATCCTTTGAACCGTAAAGAGAAGAGAAACAAGAGGAAGTAAAGTCAGACCAATAAGAAAAAGTCGGTAAGCCAAGGAACGATGGATATCTTGGCCAGCTGTTTCGGCTATCTCTCGAGTAGAAGGAGGAGCAAATTTAGCCTCAGAGGAATTGTCACCAGTAGACAAAGTTGAGGCATCAATGTCCACACCGCGAGTCTTATTATTAGAACCAGATGATGAGGATGAGGAAGCGGAAGGAACAGTTGCAGTGGCAGAGGATGAAAATAAGCCAGTCGGCGAGGACATGGGCTGGGATGAGGCTCTTGCTGTTGGCCAGGACGGCGAACTGGATGGCACCGGAGGAGAAATTTTTTGACCTTCAGTCTTACCGCCGCTAATTATTATTTTCTTCCGGCTGGCGCGACGCTGTCGAAGAAAATCGGCAAAAATATAAGGTACGCCCTGCCAAACCCCGAGCAAGCTGGAAAAAACGGCGCTCCAGAAGCCGAGGAGAAAAAGCCCTTTTCCGGCCGGACCAAGAGCCTCTCCTAACTTCTCGGCCAGCTGAAGGGCGACTTCATCGCCTCTGCCTTTAACCACTATCTTTGAGCCGATAATCACCATCGCCAGGCCAAAAAAAGCTGTCAATCCATAGCCCACGGCCAAGTCCAAACGGCACTCCTTTAATCCTTCCAGGCCTTTTCGGCCCTTTTCTCTTACCCAGTAGTTGTAGCAGATAATGGTTACGGTACCGCCCACTCCACCCATAACCCCCAGAAGCCAGCTTAAGCCGTGATGGGGAAAGCGGGGAACCACAAGGCCTGACAGGACCTTGGGCCAAGAAGGAGATATCCAAATCACGCTGCTCAGCACGGTCAGCACCATAGCTGCGGTTAAGAAAGTCATTAACCGCTGAAAAAGGTGGAAGCCGCCTCGCCAGACAAAAAATAGCCCGGCCAGAGAATGGGCGATTCCCCAGATAATTCTGGCTGTGCCGGGATGGCCCATGGAAAAAAAGCCCACGCCCGCCACCCCACAGGCATTAATCAAGGCGCCGCCGACATAAAAAGCCCAAAGGAAAAAGTAAACGAAGAACAGCCAGGGAAAGAAACGGGGCAGGTGAAAAAACCATCCCTCCAAGATGGATTGCCCCGTGGCCATTTGCCAGCGGGCTAAACCCTCGTTGAGGACAAACTTGAGCCAGGCTCCGACCCAAGCTGCCCAGAGAATGGAAAGCCCCACAGCTGAACCAGCCAGGGAAGCAGTCAGCAGGTCACCAGCCCCAACTCCAGTGGCCGCTACTATGAATCCCAGGGTCAGCCGCGACCAGAGGTCAATCTTAACTCGGCGCGGGTTCATCTTTGCTTGCAACCCAGTTCTTTTAAACCAAGATAATAAAAAAAGCTATCCTTGACCGAGGCCACCCGGTGCAAAGCTTGGCTGAGGGAATCGGAACTGATAGCCCAGACCCCGCCTCCGCGAACAATTACTACTTGATGCGCTTGAAGGCAAGCAAAAAAAGTATCTTTATCGACAAAGGGAGGTAAAACAGGCAGGCGGGGGTGGAGAAACTGACCTTCCACATCCAGCGGCCTAAAATAGGTCACGTCTTGGGTCTGACTAAGTAAATCCCAAGCCGCTGCCTCAGCTTCGGCGGGATAGCTGCGGATAATTGCCACGGCCGCGGTCTTTTCATAAATCAGCCGATGCCAATTAAGCTCCTCCGACTCAGCTGGGTTAAGGGCAAGCGGGACTCGACGAATAGGCGCGCCAAACTCTTTTAAAATCGAAGCTGGAGACGCATAAATCATCGTCTTTTTTTGTCTTTTATCCTTCAAGGAAAGAGACCCAGTATAAAAGGGAGAAAGCTGCGAAGCCCAAAGGCGGTTTCTTGTCTGGTCTATAGCTTCGACTAATTCTTTATTCCATCGCGGGCGTTCAGTCTTCATTTCGGGTGGTTTATAAGGAGAAGGAGGAAGAAAAAAGGCTGCCCTCTTTCTCTCCTTCATCTCCTGTCGCCATTCCCTAACTCTCCCTCCAATCTGATAAAGCAGCTTGACGACCCGCGCCGAGAAATTGGCGATATTGGCGTAAAAGAAGGCTTCACCTAACTCTTGGCCGCAAGAAAAAAGACCGTGCGCCTCAACGGCGACCACGGGAAATTCACGCAGATACTTCGTCACGGCGGCTGCCAACTCTGGAGAACCAAAGGCTCTTTTTACTCTGATAAGGGGGACCCCTCCCTTTAAATGAACAAGGCCCAAGGCGTCCAAGGGCATAAAAAAATTCTCTTGAGTGTTTTTCTGCGCTTCAGCCAAGCTCATTAGCGTCAGGTCTGGAGCGTGGGCGTGAAAAGAAGCCTTAACCTTAGGAAGGCGTAAAATTTCTCGGTGGACGACGAATTCGGTGGAGGCGCCAAGCACCCTCCGACTTTTGGGTCGAAGAAAAATAATATCCTCTGGTTTGAGGTTGCCCTTTTGCGAGCCGCTTCTGGTAATAGCCATAAAATCTTCACCGCCGGGTCCTTGCCAGCGGCCACCGAAATTACCGGAATGGCTGTTCTGCAGGCCAAGCTCTAAGGAAGCTCGACCCAGGGTTTGAAAAAGAGCGATTATCTGCTGCCTTTTCATCCCAATTTGGCCCTCGAAAAGAAAATAGCAAATCAGGCTGAGGGTCGCAAGAAATTATCGGCTCTTTGGCGCTACCTTATATAATATTAGCGAGTCGTGGACCGTTTTAAAGAAGCTCAGGACTGTTCTTGAAGCTAAGCCAAGAGGTTTATAACGGGATGCAAAGAGAAATCAGGCACTTTAGGCTCTTCGCCGGGGCTTGAAGTATAGAGGGAAGCAGCGCTTAATTCTTAATTCCATTTCAGCTCAAGCCGGAGAAATTTGAAAACCCAAACCCTAAGATAAAATCGGCCAAGCTTTCTCGCTCTGGCTAATCAGGCTTCGGGAAGAGGAGTTGCTTGATAAAGCTTCCGAATTGCTTTTTCCAAATCAGCTTCGACAGAAGCCTCGTTTATATCAAACCTTTGGACCTGGATGCCCTGAAGAAGGCCGGAAAAAGCTTCGACCAAACCCATTCTTATTACTATTAAGCCACGAAAACTGCTGCGCCTTAACTGTTGGCTTAGAGCTGGCCATAAGCCCCGACCGCCCAGCTCGAGAGGTCCAACCTCATCGACAATAAGATAATCCAGAAGTTGGTGCTGCAGGATAAGACGAACCGCCTTTTCTAAACCTTCCGGCAAGAAATAGAAGCGACCGACCGAGGCCTTCTCTGCGGAATGGGTAACCCGAATAAAGGGAGAGAGTTCACCAGCCTTTAAATCCAGGAGGTCATAGCCGATGAACTGGTCACCTTCATAAACTTTTGGCGTCAGAAAGCCATCCACTCTTGGCCGCAGTTCTCCCAGGTTGGAGAGAAGGCGAAAAAGAAGGCTCGTCTTACCCGAATCAACCGGACCACTGAGGAGGTGCAGCAACCTTTTCCCTTAATCAGCGGACAATTTGGCTTATCTGACAATCGCCGAGGCCCCCCGGACAGTAAAAGAAATCGCTTTGCCGGTGGGACTGTTTCCTGTGGCTGAGGTAATGCTTATTTGAGCCTCACCCTGACCCGCAGCTTCACAGACTAAGATCGCCAGATTTCCCTCGCCTTTGAAGCCCCGGCCTACCTGAGGGCTGGAAAAAGCAACTGTTCCCCCACCGCCAGAGGGGTCGACGTTTTTCAGGAAAGGTGTTTTCTCACCTAACTGGCCCAATAAACCGCCGGGAAGAATGTCTTTGACCTTAACTATTCCTGGGTTGACGCTGAAATTTACGGAGAGGTTTGCCACCTCTTCTCCGCAGCGAACGTTAACTGCCAGCCGAAACTCCCGGCCTTGAGGGACGTCTATAGTCATCGGGCTTATTTCGACCAAGTTGGCTCGCTGCGCTTCTTCTCGCCGGGCCATCTCCAGCTCCTCCGCTTCCTGGGCTTGGATTCTTTCCATTAGCGAAGAAATACCGGACCCGGGAATGGCTGCTTCCGTTGCGCCGGACGTGGCCACAATCCCCTCCGTATCCACCCAGATCGGCCGTAAATCCTGGTCAGCTAAGGGTAAACTGCGGATAATATAGGGAGTTATAGTCAGGACAACATCAGTCTGCTCCAAGGTTGTATCTTCCGCCGAAAAGAGACGGCCAATTAAGGGGATATTTTTCAGGCCGGCAATTCCCTTAAGACTTTTTCTTTCTTCGTCTTTGAGCAGGCCACCCAGCAAGTTGGTTTCTCCGTCCTTCAATCTAAGAATATTCTTAACTTCTCGGGTCGTAATAATCGGGATATTAGCAATTCCCGTCCCGGCAATAGAAGTAATTTTGAGTTCGAGGTCCAGAGTGACCTCTTTCTCCAAGTGAATCCTGGGCTTGATCTTAATCTCTAACCCGACATCTTGATAAGTGAAAGACGTTACAGGCTGTTGGCTAATTCCGCCAGCAGCAATGGGGGTAAAAGTGGTCTGGGGAATGGGAACCTTCTGGCCAACTAAGGACTTGATTTCCTCATCAGCGAGCCCTCGAAGGCGGGGCTGAGCGATGATTTTGGTGTCGGCATCGGTTTCCAAGAACTGAATAAAGGCTGTCGGCAAGCTCAGCTGATAATTCTCCATTTTAGTGAAATCAATTTCCTTTAAATCAAACCAGCCGTCTTTCCCCGCCCCTGAATATCTTAACCCCACCAGGTTTTGGTCAAAGCTAAGACCCAGCTGCCGCAATTTGACTCTGGAGACCTCCATAATTTCCAGGTCAATTATGACTTCTGCTCTTGGCTTATCCCACAGTCTAATCAACTTCTCCGCCAGCTCGACGTTGGCGGGCACATCGCGGATGGTTAGAGAATTTAAATTCTTATCCACCACGATGAAGGGTACCCGATACTGAGTCCGCAACATCATCTGTAACTGGCTTTGGACATCCTGAACATTGACGTTAGAAAGATAAAAAGTGCGAATGGCGTTAACCTCGTATTGCAGCCTTTTTTCTGGCCTGTCCGGAACAATGATGACGGAACTCTCGTCAATAATTCGATAAAAATTGCGGCTCACTTTGCACAGGTTGTTCAGGGCGTCTTCAAAAGTTCTATTGGCCAAGTCAATTGTCAGAGGCCGGTCGCTAAAGGCTTCGTCAAAAAGAATGTTGATGCCGGCAAATTTTCCTAAGGCCTGGAAAACTGATTTCAACGGCGCCTCCGTAAATTTTAAGCCGACCTTTTCAGCTGGCGCCTTTAATTTGACTGGGAACTCGCTTCCTTTCTCTCCCTGCTTCGGCTGCGGCTTGTTTTCCTGGGTCAGGTTCATGGCTTCGACAAATATCGCCCTATTTTTGGGGTCATAAGCTATAGCCTGACTGTAGGCCTTTTTAGCTTCCTCAATTTGGCCGGCAGCCACTAACTGACGGGCTGTTTGTAAATAGTGAAGGCTGGCGGCTATTTTAGCTCGAAGCAAAGCAATACGGTAAACTGGTTCCCGAGGATTGGCCAGAGAAGCCTGTTCATAATAACGAACCGCTTCCTCCCAACGTTTGTTTATCTCGGCTTGCGTCCCTAAATAATAGCTACGGGTAAAGGTGGCGCAACCACCAAGAAAAATAATTAGGCTTAAGGCTAAACTAATTTTTTTCATTTTTGTCTCCTTCAAGGGAGAAGCGGCTGGACTCGCCGTCAGGGCCGATGAGGACAATTTCTTCGGCCGTAATCTTTCCCACCTTGATCCCAGAATCCAAGTAATCCCCTTCTTCTACAGTCAGCGCTAAACCATTAAGCAAGATTAGGGCAATTGTCTTTTGGGATGAATGCACATAGCCAATGTAACGAAGCGAAAGGTTATTTCCCGCCCAACCAGGAATCTCTCCGGCCGTCGTTTTTTGAAGGTCGCGGGAAGCGCTCATAGCTGCCTGAGAACTATCGCTGGGGGCAGCGGAAGTAGAAAGGGAGGGCGGAGAAAAGGGGGCGAAGATATCCCTTTCGACGGGAGGCGGGCCGACCTCTTTTTTAGGTAATAGCTCCATTCGAATCAGCGACGGCGCCGCCTGGAGAGAATTTTTTTTCGCGGGCTCCGAAGCTGGTGCCTGGAGAGAAAAAACCTCGGACCATAAAACGCCGCCGGTCAGGACGAAAAGGAAGATAAGCTTTTTAATAAGCATTGTATCCAGCCACAACTAACCTCAGGTCGAGACTGCCGCCGTTAGTCTCAACCGCCTGAAAATCAAGGTGTTCGAGCAAAAGAAACTTTGGAAAGGATTCCAGCTGGCCGATTAAATCGCGCAACGCAAAATATGAAGCCCTGAGGCGAAAATTAAAACTAACTTTTTTTATTTTTCCTTTCTCTAAATCTTGATAACTATACTGGATTGGCGGCAGGGTCAAACCTGAGGCCTTCATGACTTGGCTAAGGTCCAGACGCATCTGGCGTAACCCCTCCTCGCCCTGATAATACCAGTTTTCTCTTAAGGTCTCTAAATTTCGGCTGGCCTCAGACCATTGCCGCCAAAGCTGCTGGCTCTTATCTCTGGCTTCTTGCGCCTGTTCTAAGGATTTTTGCCGGTTGATTAATTCCGTTTTGACGTTTTCCACCCGGCTCTTCTCCCAGGAAAGAACAAATATCAACAAAACAAGGCAAAGACACAGGCCCAGTAAAAAAATCTTCAGAAATTGCCTCTCCCGGTCGTTCAAAAGCTCAATCAGTTCTCTCATAGGTCATTACCACTTCTGAGATTAACGCTCCCTCAGCCTGGTCCTCATTCTCGACTCGAAGCCCGGAAAAACCGGCCTTTTTTAACGCCTCAATCGTCGCTAATAAAGTCGGCAGGTCGGGCGAGGCTAACTTAAACCTGACTTGTAAGCCCACCGCCTTCTTGTCAGTAAAAGCTAAGGAGGTCAGATAACAGGCCGGCGGCAGCGCTTTTTCGAGCCGGGAAAAAAAATCTGACCAAGGAAAACTCTTCTGACTGATAATGTCATTGGCCTGTTCGACGGAAGCTTCGAACTCTTTGGATAAGGCCGAGGCCCGGGCGCTAAACTGTTTTTCTTCTCGCCTTAAGCTGTCCTCCATTCTTGCCAGCCGGATAAGCTCCTTTTGAATTCGGTTGGCCTGGACTCGGTAATGGGTCAGCAACCCAAGACTAACCAACAAAATAATTACACTGGCACCGACCATCAAACCGCTCAGCAGCCAATAAAAACGCCGGTTACGGAGCGGCTCCGAGGCTAAATTAAGTTTAATAACCATTTTTTAGCTTCCTATCTGTCCCCAAAGCGGTGCCAGGATTTCTCTGTCTCCGGCTTCCAGGTTAGAAAGCCTTAAGGCGCCAAAACGCCTCACTTGAAGGCCAGAGTCTTCCAGGGAGCTAATCAATAAATCGCTCGCTTCAGAAGTTACTCCCCAGCGCAGATAAACCTCTTTAAACTGCACTTTTTCTTTATCCTCGAGGAAATGAAGGGTGTTCTCGATTTCCGCTAAACATTGCTGACTAAATACCGTCGCTCTCTCTTTTTCTCTCCAGAAGGATTTGGCCCGATAAAGAAGCGGGATTTTTTTGGCCGCAGCCAAGATGGTCAAATAATCCCTCTCAATATTAATTAAAAAGATATCAGGTTCCTTCAGCAAGGAAGCAAGCTGAAGGGTGGGAACACCCACCACGCGGACCCGCCACTTCGCTTGGCTCAGCAGTTTCTCGTATTCCTCGATAATAGCCGCCCTCGCACCAGCAACTAATAGACGAAGCGTGGAATCAGCCGAGAAAACCTGATAATCAAACCGGAAATCATCAGGTAACACAGGATAGAGTTTCTTGATTCGCCACCGAATCAGCGCTTCCTTTTCTCGATGCGTGGCCGGCAAGCTTTCCGCCGGCAGGATGAAGACTCGAAAGCAGGCTTCGGGCAAAAGAAGCGAAACCTCACCCGATTCCGCCCCCAATTGCCTCATTCCCAACTGGATAGACTTGATGACTTCTTCAGGTTGACGAAAATTGTTTTTTTCCGCCGATGGTTCGATCAAGCCTGGTTTCAGAAGCTGGATAAAATATTTTTTGGCTTTCCCCTCTCCCCCGCTTACTCTTAAGCCACTGATTCTATCCTCCGTAAGCTGGACTAAGAAGTCAGGAAGTAAAGGTTCGCTTAAAAAGCGCTTTAATGTTTTCAGTAAATCGGGCATTAAATTATTCCACAAAGGTCACTTTGTTTAGCTCCCGCAGGCTGGTTATCCCTTGAAGAACCTTCTGAACCCCAGCCGCGCGGAGAAACACCATCCCCTCCTCTTTAGCCCTTTTCTTAACTTCCGACAGGGGTTTACGACTCAAAATCATTTCTCGGATGGTATCGGAAAGTTCCAAGAGCTCGGCGATAGCTGTCCGGCCTTTATAACCAGTAAAATGACATTCACTGCAACCTCGAGCTTCATAAAAGAACCGGTGGCGAAATTCCTCCGGGTTTAGACCCGATTCTATGAGGACCTGGTCTGAATAATGAACCGCCGCCTTACAATAGGGACAGAGCACTCGGACTAATCTTTGCGCTAAAATGCAGTTCAGGGCGGAGATAAAGCTATAAGGGTCAACCTGCATATGCAGGAACCGGCCAATGACATCGAAGACATTGTTGGCGTGGACGGTAGTAAAAACGAGATGTCCAGTTAAAGCCGACTGGATAGCAATCTGGGCTGTCTCTGGGTCGCGAATCTCGCCCACCATAATTTTATCAGGGTCATGACGCAGGATGGAGCGCAACCCTCGGGCAAAGGTTAAACCCTTTTTCTCGTTAACCGGGATTTGGGTGATGCCGTCAATCTGGTATTCTACCGGGTCTTCAATGGTGATTATCTTATCCTCGGGAGATTTAATTTCTGTCAGAGCGGCATAAAGCGTTGTTGTCTTGCCGCTGCCGGTGGGCCCGGTCACCAAAATCATACCGTAAGGCTGAGTAATGTAGCGACGAAAGCGCCGCAGAACTTCCTCGGAAAAGCCGAGTAAATCCAGCCTCAACTCTTTAATGGCTTCAGTAATCATTTCTTTGTCTAAGATACGAATCACCGCGTCTTCCCCATAAATGCTGGGCATGACCGAAACTCGAAAATCAATCGTCTTGTCCTTAATTCGCAACCGGAACCGACCATCCTGGGGCACCCGCCGTTCGGAGATATCTAAGTCGCTCATGACCTTGACGCGGGAGATAATCGAGGACTGGAATTTCTTATCAATCGGGTCCATGGCCTCAGTAAGCACCCCGTCAAGGCGAAACTTCACCTTAACGCCGTCTTCCCTGGATTCAATGTGGATATCACTGGCCCTTTTTTGGACCGCCGTAAAAATAATCGTGTTAATCAGCTTGATGATTGACCCGTCTTGGTCGGCTAATTTCTCCAGGGAAATGACTTCCTCTTCCTCGCCTGTCTCTTTCTCCACCACCTGAACAATAAACCCTTCGGTGGCGTCACGGAGCACCTGGAGAGCAGTCTCGCTTTTGCGCAGAGCTTCCTGAATAGCTCGGAGGGGGGCCGCATATACCTTGACCTTTTTCTCCAGGAAAGACTCGATAGCGTCGATGGCCGCTAAGTCGGAAGGGTCAGCCACGGCAATCTCCACCCAATCCTCGTTCATGGTGAGGGGGACAAAATTCCACCGGTGGAGGAAATCAACCGGAAAAGATTGGATGAGGTCGCGATTAAGGGGATAAGTGCTGAGGTCAAGCACCGGAACGTGATAACGTTCAGCTAATTGTCGTAACTCCTCCTCGACAGCTTGGTCTTTTTTGGGTCTATCTTCTCGTTTCATGGCCTTATCTCGTAATCCTGATTATATTAAAAATCGGTAAATAAACCGATAGAAGCATGACCGCCACCAGAATCCCCATAAAAATGATAATAACCGGTTCTATCAAATTGACAAAAGTGTCTATTCTTCCCCTTATTCTTTCATCATAAACATCAGCTGTCTCCCGCAATAAACCCGGGAGGTTGGCCGAAGTCTCACCAATGCGAATCATGTCCACAGATAGGGCCGAAAAGAAACCCGTTCGACTCAAGGAATCGGATAAGCTTTGGCCATTCCGAATATCTTCCGGCACTGAGGCCATAATGAAGGCTAAAAACTTATTCGGGATAGCTTGAATAGCAATAGGCAAAGAAGGGAGAAGAGGGATGCCCGCCTCGAGGAGCAAGCCAAGGGTGCGGGAAAAAAGAGAGACAGCCTGCTCCTTCCAGAGAGATTGTCCAAAGGGTATCTTTAATTTCCAGCGGTCGACGCGTCGCGCTCCGGAGGGAGACTTGCGCAGTTGACTAAAGAGAATTGCCAGGATAACTATGGCTATTAAGGCCAAGGGAATTAGGCGGCGGAGGAATCCAGCTACGGCCACAATAAACCTGGTAATGAGCGGTAGCTCGGCTTCAAAATCGGCGTAAAAGCTGGAAAAACGGGGCAGGATGAAACTAATAAGAATAATCATCAAGCCAAGCGAGAAAAAAAGGAGCAAGCTGGGATAAACAAGCGCGGAGCGGATGCGGTGTCGCGTTTGGGAAATGACGCGGGCATATTGGACATACCGGTCCAAAGTTCCCGGGAGATTGCCGCTCTGCTCTCCCGCTAAAAGCGAGGCCGTATAAACCTTAGAAAATATATTCTCGTAGGCCGAAAAAGCTTCCGAAAGTGATTTGCCGCCTCTAACCTCCGCCTCGACTCGAGATAAAATTTCCTGGAGAGCAGGGTTTTTAGCCCGGCTCCGGACCATTTCCAGGCTTTTAAGCACAGGATAGCCAGCTTTGATCAGCGCCATAAACTCCTGGTTAACCATGATAAAATCTTTGTCTTTAATTTTTCGTCCCCAAAAAGGGCCAAAGAGCTTGGTCCGGCGCCAGTCCTTCCTTACCTCTAAAACACAGAGCCCTTCGCCCTCAAAATGGCGGCGGCATTCCTCCTCCGAGGCGGCCAAAAAGGACTGAGTGAAAAGACGACCGTCTTCTGTGGCCAAGCGGCAGGAAAAATAAGGCATTATAATCTCGCCATCACTCGTTATATATAGGCATTGTAAGTCTTTTATTAAACTTATATTAAGTTAACCCCCTTTTATTGTCAAATTCGCCTTAGGGCTCCCCTCAACCTCAGGTTAAACGTTAATTGCTTAAGGCTGGCCGCCATCGCAAAGACAGCAGATTTTTAGGGGGCCCAGCCATAGCGTATCTGGTTTTGCCTCGGTGATGGACTTAAGCTGGTCCTCGAACCAACCATGGCGGCTGAAAGACCGGATTGTTTCTGCTGCCCAAACCGACGTGACTAACGCTTTTGGGGCAGAGAACCAACTCCCATGCCTAAGCTCTGTGGTCTTAGTCCTTACTCGTGGCCAATCGCACCTTTATCGAAAAAAGGTGGCGATTCATTTAGCCTCGGGTGTCTGTCTTTTAAAAGCTAAGGTTTTCTAAAATATAATTAAAATCAATTTTGCTTGCTTCTCTTCCATTGTATCTGGCCTGGATTGAGAGGTAGGTTTGGGAGGGCAGAAGTGAGCATGGAAGGTTTAGTCCTCCCCAATCGGCCTTCGAGGGAACCTCTTGGCGCCGAGGATGTTTGAGCCTGAACAGCAGAAAGGGAGAGGGCAAAAGGGGGACAAGGGAATTGCGGGGCTATGTCTATGAACATAGGGGCGAGTTCCGCCGGCGCCGAGAAGGCTGCAAAAATTAGGGCAAAAAATTGGAGCAACCTCACCTATTTACCTAATTTTTATAAAACAAGGCAAAGGGAAAGGCCGAGAGAAGGTAGTTGGTTTTAATATTACCTGTAAAGCCAGGAAAGTGATTCCGCCCGCAACGATAACAGCGAAGACGAAATGACGAGGTCATAAAAGGGGACATGGAAATTCTTGGCTACATATAGGAACAGGTGGGCGAGTTTTGCGGGCTCGGAGTGAGACGACGAGGGAACGGCGTTAAAAACCTGAGTGGGAGCGAGGCCATCCCGAACATCTCCGAGCCTAACCCATACAAGATGAAAGAGAATATTTTGCATTTAATCTTTAAAAGGGGCTAAGCTCAGGCCTTATGAAAGGCCTAATTTTCTTCTCTCTTTCTTCCAGGGAAGCGTTCTCTTGGGCAAAAGAAATCCTGAAAATGGGTAACAAAAAAGCGCTGAACCACCACCCTTTTCGGGGAGGAGCCCTCCAAGCTTGACAGCCCATGGCTTTAAAGATTAACTTAAGACAAAATTAAATGGAGGTAATACCACCTATGGCGAAATCAACAGGAATTTTTCTGGCTATTTTTCTTGTTTTAAGCTATTTTAGCTGCGCTCGCCTCAGCGAAGAGGAACAACTAAAAGCCGCCGCAGCCAAAATAACGGCCGAAACTCTGGCTCATAATACCCAGATTCTTTCCTCCGACGACTTTGAAGGCCGTGGCCCCGCTTCTGCAGGCGAGAAAAAAACTCTCGATTTTTTACAAGCTGAATTCCAGAAACTCGGCTTGAAACCGGGTAATGGTCAGAGCTTCCTCCAGGAAGTGCCGATGGTCGTCATCACCGCTGACCCCTCCGCCCCACTGGAAATTAAAAAAGACCAAAAGTCAATTTCCTTTGCTTTTAAGAAAGATTTTGTGGCCCAAACCAGACGGGTGGTGGAGGAGGTTTCCCTCGCCGATTCTGAAATGGTTTTTGCTGGCTATGGCATCGTTGCCCCTGAATACAATTGGAATGATTATGAAGGACTGGATGTTAAGGGCAAGACCGTCCTGGTCCTGATTAACGACCCTGGGTTTGCTACTCAGGACCCAGAATTATTTTCGGGTCGAGCAATGACCTACTATGGTCGCTGGACCTATAAGTTTGAGGAAGCGGCCCGTCAAGGCGCAGCAGGAGTCTTTATCATCCATGAAACAGAACCAGCCGCCTACCCCTGGCAAGTGGTCGAAAATGGCTGGACAGGTCGACAATTTAGCCTCATCGCTGAAGACAATAACTTTTCGCGCTGCGCCGTGGAGGGATGGGTGCAAAAGGAGGTGGCCCAAAAAATTCTGGCCGAGGCAGGCTACAACCTGGAGGAATTAAAAGAAGCGGCTTGGAAGCGGGGCTTTAAACCTGTCTCCCTCGGGCTCAAAGCTAACCTCACTCTGAAAAATAAAATCGAGAAAGTTACGTCCCATAATGTCATCGCTCTTTGGCCTGGCTCCCAACGCCGGGACGAATATATAATTTTTATGGCCCACTGGGACCATTTTGGCCGCAACCCTGAACTTGAAGGTGACCAGATTTTTAACGGCGCCCTCGATAACGCCACGGGGACGGCAGGATTGATTGAACTGGCTCGAGCCTTTACCTCACTTCCCAAGAGGCCCTGGCGGTCCATTGTTTTTTTGGCCGTTACTGGGGAAGAGCAAGGCCTTCTGGGCTCAGAATATTATGCCGGCCATCCCATCTATCCTTCAGCCCAAACGGTGGCTGTAATCAACATGGACGCTCTAAATATTTATGGCCCGATGAAAGATATTACTGTTATTGGCTATGGTCTTTCTGAGCTGGATAAATACGTCGAGGCCGCGGCTGAGGCCCAGGGTCGAAAGGTTAACCCGGACCCGACGCCCGAAAAAGGCTCCTACTTTCGTTCTGACCATTTTCCCTTTGCCAAGAGAGGGATCCCGGCGATATACCCCAGCGGAGGCGTAGACCACGTCATTCATGGCCGGGAATGGACGCTGGCTCAAAAAGAAAAATATACGGCCGAAAAATATCACCAGCCGTCAGACGAGTTTGACCCCAACTGGGACCTCTCGGGTGCGGTGGACGATTTGAGACTTTTATTTACCATGGCTTATCGCTTGGCCACAGAGGCCTCTTTTCCCAATTGGAATGAAGGGACTCCTTATCGGGCTAAAAGAGAGGCGGACCGCCAATCGCGTCTAAAATAAGCCACTCGAAGGAAGGCCCATCACTCGCACCTGAGCCGATTTAAGAAGCAACGCTAAGACGATTGAGTAGCAATAAATAATTGAGTAGGAATAAATAGTAATCCCGCCTATTTCGGGGGGGCCGAAAGAAGCAGGATGGCCAATTTTTAGCATGGCCAAATCCGTTTTATCTCGGTTGTTTGCCGGCCCGGCACCGCGCTGCACGTGGGAGGGAAGCAGTTTCGCTTTTCTCTTGGGGCAAATAACAGGACCTATTTTCCCCCCAGCCTCTAAGACCCGCTTAAAACGGAAAGCCCTAACCCGTCATCTTAGCGTCTTTGAAAACCTTTAGAGGAGCCATACTTTTTCCAGGATTAAATGCCCAAAACCTCTTGGGGGCTCAATTCTAAGTTTGACCATACTTCAGCTGCCACACCATGACCATTCTTGCTATTTCCATCTCTTTCCTGGATCCCATGCTTTAATATGTTAATGGTATGCTCGTCCTTAAAAAGTGTGGTGCTTCCAGGCCTCTTTTATCTTAAATGATTCTCTCCCACCTTGTATGAGTTAGGCTCTGAGACGTTCGGGATGGCCTCGCTCCCACTCAGGTTTTTAACGCCGTTCCCTCCTCGCCCTTCTCGGCGCCTGCGGAACTCGCCTCCCTGTTCTTAGACATAGCCCGGAAGTTCCTTGCCCCCCTTTGGCCTCTCCGTTTGTCCGGTTCAGGCTCAGACATCCTCGGCGCCAAGAGGTTCCCTCGAAGGCCGATTCGGGAAGGCTAAACCTTCCATGGTCGCTTCGGCCCTCCCGAACTTAGCCCACAAACCAGCCCATATAAAATGAAAGAGAACCCCTTAAATATTTAGCCGTTTTCGGCTCCAAGAACTCTTTTCCTGAAAAAAAGCCGGGTTTTATAAAGGCTTAATTTTAGCCTCTTTAAGAGTATGCTGAAAATAACTAATGTTTTTAATTTAAAATGCATTTATGGCCCGGTTAAAATTTCATGTTTCCTTGTCTTTAAAGGAAAAAAGCCGCTCTGAGTCTAAGAGGTTTCCACACTTTTAACCAGATAGTCTTAATGGTATTGATTAAATCAAAAATCATAATAGGCAACTGGGTAGGAATATTAGGTAGGAAAGGCGTAAAGAAGAGCTACCTCTCTTGCCTTCAGGCATAGTTTAACCGTCACTTCACCGCAGGTTTAAGCGGGAAAGAGAAATTGGTTTGACAAAGAAGGGGCTGAAAGTTATTTTAATTTTGATAGAAGCCGATGAAAAAGACTTGGCCGCGACGAGTTAAATTGCTGTTTCTGGCCAGTTCCCTTCTGCTCTTATTAGGCCCGCGCGGCTCGCTTTCTCCCCAAGAATATCCACCTAAGAGGCCGATTAGTGATTATCTAAGCTCATTTCTTTCGCGGAGCACCCAGCCTCTGGGGTTAAAAGAGGACCAGAAGCTGCGCCAGCTGCTTTACCAATCGACGATTAAATGGGTCATCCGCGCTAACCCGAGGCATCTCCTCAATTGAGATTGGGGCTGAAGCTGAAGAATATTTATCCCTATCGACTCAGGGCATAGTTCTGATGAGGAAAATCAGCGTCGGATTTTTTTTGGCGCCCTTTTTCGTTTTCTTCATTCTGGGAGGGTTCAATTTCTATCGGAATATCACCTGGAAAGCACCCTATGATGGCGTTGTCTGGAAAGAAAAAGCGGGTCATTTAAGGGCGATAAAAGTCGACCCCAATAGTCCTGCTGACTTAGCGGGGATAAAAAAGGGCGATATCCTCTATTCCATCAACCGTAACCCGGTCCAGAATCCAGTAGATGTTACCCAGAATATCTGGGCCGCCGTCCATTCTGGCCAAAAATTGATTTACCAAATTATCCGCGAAGGGGAACCAAGCCCCCTCTTCCCTTCCTTTTTTCCGAGCCGCAAAGGCATCAACCCCATCTACTATTTTCTTGTCCTTATCGGTTTGACCACCTTCGTCGTGGCGATTGTCATCCTGCTTAACTTAGCGGGCGGGCTGAGCTGGCCTTATTTGTATTTTTCGCTTCTTTCTCTCTGCCTTTTTGGCTTTATGATTTTTGCGCCGACGGGTGAGCTTGACTTTTTGGACTATCTCTTTTATTGGGTGGACAAAATTTCGTTTATCTTTTTCCCACCCTTGTTCCTCCACTTCTTCCTTCTTTTTCCGGTCCGACATCGCCTGGTTAAAGAGCGGCCGAGACGACCATTCCTTTTCTATTTGCCAGCACTGGGACTGCTCATAATGCGCGTTTTTTCCCACTTGCCTTGGACTGAATTCTTAGGGGCGATAACTCTGCTCAGGTTAACCTCAGCCCTCGATAAGATAGAGATTGGGCAATTCATTCTTTTCTCTGGCTTTGTCCCTCTCTTCCTGCTCCGGCATTCCCAGCAAATCGAAAACCTTCTGTTGCGGCGCCAGCTGCGCTGGATGGCTAACGGCCTAAATTTGGCGCTCTGGCCGTTTATTTTATCCTATTTGCTTCCCTATGTTTTTGGCCGCTTGCCTTCTGCCTTTGGCGAGTTGACGGTGGTGCTTCTTTCTCTTATTCCGATGACTTTCATTTATGCCTTAGTCCGGACGCGAACCATGGATTTCGAGGTGATGGTCAAGAAAGGAACAACCCTCCTCCTGTCCTATTTCCTCATCGCCGGTTTCTACTTTCTCCTTGGCTCCCGAATGAAGGTCTTCGCTGCCAACAAGTTAACCACCTTCCTCCTGGGCGTTCTGGCCATTCTCCTTGGAGCGACTCTTTTCCCTCCCCTCAAAAGGCTCTTCCAAGCCCTGTTTGACCGCTTTTTCTATAAGAGGAGCTATAAGTACCGCCGCACCCTCTTGAGTATAAGTCGAGAACTCGGCCGCGAAAGAAATTTAACGCGCTTGGCCCATTCTCTCCTTGACCTCATGACCAAGGCTTTTTCCCTCCAGAAAATTGCCCTCTTCATTCCCGAGACCGCCGAGAGCCAAGTCTTCACGACTATCGGCTCTGGGGGACTGGAAGCTATGCCCGAGAAGCACCTCGCAATTGACCCCTCCTTCCTCGAGGCCCTTAAGAAACGAGACTCCCTCAGTCCTTTCCAAGGGCCAGAGATTAGGACTAAGGGGCCAGCTTGGGATGAATTATCTAATTGGGGCTTTTCTCAATTTTTGCCGCTTAAAGTAGAAGACAATCTGGTGGGTTTCTTAGCCATGGGCAAAAAGACTGACGGCTCCTATCTCAGCGGCGAAGACTGGGAATTATTAGCCACCATTTCCCCATCCGTCGCCTTAGCCATCGAAAATGCCTATCTTTATCATCAGGCCGCCAGCCGAGCAGAAGAGTTAGAAAGGCTCAAGGATTATAGCGAAAACATCATCGAAAGTCTGACGGTGGGCGTCGCGGTCATCGACGGAAAAGGCCAAATAATCGGTTGGAACCGCGTCCTGGAAAATATTTTCAAAAAAACAAAATCCGCAGTTTTAGGTCATTCTCTGGAAGAAGTCTTGGGGATAAAAAATGTCCAGGCCCTTTTTCCTCCGGAGACGCAGGAAGGCTATCACCTCCTGAGTGAGATAATCTTGACCATCCCCGGAGGGGAGGAAAGGATTTTCGACGTGGCTCGCACCCCCCTTCTGGACAATAAACTCGTCCCTTATGGAACAATCATTGTCTTTGAAGACGTGACCGAAAAAATCCGTTTGCAGCAACAATTAGTAACTTCAGAAAAACTGGCTTCCATCGGGTTGCTTTCCGCCGGCGTGGCCCACGAAATTAACACGCCGCTAACTGGAATTTCGAGCTACGTCCAACTCCTGCAGAAGAAGCTGACTGACGCTCATTACACCCAGATTCTGGAAAAAATCGAGGCGCAAACGGAAAGAGTGGCTAAAATAGTCAAAAATTTACTCAGCTTTGCCCGACATCCCTCGGACTCTTCCTTCCGGCAGATAAACCTCAAAGAAAGCCTGCTCGAAATAATCTCGCTTATCGATTACAAGCTTAAGACCATGAATATCAAGCTGGAGCTTAACCTGGAGGACATCAAACCTGTCTCGGGCCAAGGGGAGAGGTTACAACAAGTATTCATTAATATCATTTTAAACGCCATAGATGCCATGCCCCGGGGTGGAAAGTTAAGAATCGACCTTTTTTCTAAGGAGTCTGAGGCCGTGGTGGCTATCACTGACTCCGGTCACGGGATAAAAAAGGAGTATCTGCCTCGCATCTTTGACCCCTTTTTCACTACTAAGGGAATCGGCAAGGGAACGGGCCTGGGGCTTTCCATAAGTTATGCTATAATTAAGGACCATGATGGCCGCATCGAAGTGGAAAGCGAAATCGGCCGGGGAAGCACCTTTTTCATCTATCTCCCTTTTCAACCCAGAAGAAGAGGAACAAGCCAGGCCAATTCCTTAGAACCTCGAAATTAACATGGTAAAAAAAGCTTCCATCCACGTCATTGATGATGAGCCAATAATCCAGGATGTCTTAGCCCAGCTCCTAAGCAGCGAGGGCTATGATGTCGAGCTTTCCTCCTCGGGCGAAGAAGCCTTAGAAAAGCAGGCGACCCAGTCTTTCGACCTCATTCTTCTTGACTTGTTAATGCCGGGCCTTGACGGGATCGAAGTCCTCAAGGCGATTAGGAAAATTGACCCTCAGGCCATCATTATCATCATCACTGCCTATGCCTCCGTAGAAAGCGCTATTGCCGCTATGAAGCTGGGAGCCTTCGATTATATTCAAAAACCCTTTAAGCACGAAGAACTCCTGCTTGTTATCCGTCGGGCCCTGGAGCATAAGCGACTGCAGGAAGAGAATATCCGGCTGCGGGATGAGCTCGATAAAAAATTCGGGTTTGCCAACATTGTCGGCCACAGCAAGGTGATGCAAAACGTTTTTGAAATGATCAAGGCCACCGCGCCCACCAGAAGCACTATTCTCATTCAGGGCGAAAGCGGCACAGGGAAAGAATTGGTGGCCAGGGCTATTCACCAAAACAGCGACCGGGCTCCCTTTCCCTTTGTTGTTGTCAACAGCGGCTCTCTCCCCCCTGACCTTCTGGAGAGCCATCTTTTTGGCCACGTTAAAGGCGCCTTCACCGGAGCGGTGAGCCACAAGCAGGGACTGTTTGAAGCGGCCGACAGAGGGACTATTTTCTTTGACGAGATTTCCACCGTTAGCTTAGAGACTCAAGCCAAATTGCTCCGGGTGATGCAGGATAAAGAATTTATGCGTCTGGGCGGCACGAAGACCATTCGGGTTGATGTCAGGATAATCGCCGCCACCAATGCCGACTTGGAGGAATTGATTGCTCAAAAAGCCTTCCGCAAAGACCTCTTCTATCGATTGAACGTGATTAAAATCGAGTTGCCGCCGCTGAGGAAAAGGAAGGAGGACATTCCGCTTTTGGTCCGTCATTTTGTCGATAAGTTTAGCCATGAAAATAAAAAAGAGGTGGAAGGCGTTTCGGATGACGTTCTCGAAATTTTAGAAAACTATAACTGGCCGGGCAATGTCAGGGAATTAGAAAATGTAATCGAAAGGGCGGTGGTTTTAACTAAGTCCAAGATTATCACCCGCAGTTCTTTGCCGGCTTACCTTCTGGCGCAGCCGCGTCTTGTCGCCGAAGAAATGATTCCTAAGAGTGAGGACCTTGATTTTAAGCTGCAAACCCAGGAATTTCAAAAACGGCTGATTTTGTTAGCCCTACAGCGCGCCAATGGCGTTCAGAAAAGAGCCGCGGAGGTTTTGGGTTTAAAACCCAGCACGCTGAATGAAATGATCAAGCGCCTGGGGATTGATTCTGAACGGCTGAATTAGCCCTGAGATTTAATCCAGCTGGCCAGGGACTGCGGCGTCCGCGTTCACTTTAAAATTTTGAGGTTTAGCGGCGACGAGAAAACTAAATTCCTGAACCTTCTCTTTTATGATTATCTTCTCGCGTCGCAGGGATGTCCCCTCTTTCCATTCTAAGGTTAACGGAAAAACGAAAACCTCCCCGGCCTGTTCAACCTTAACCTTAAGCCGGGACCGATTAGCCTCAGACTCAAGCGAGGTTTGCACCCGAATATGGGGCAAAGAATATCTTTCAAACCAGCTCTGGACAAAGGCTTTGAGGTCGGTTGAAGAAACCTTCTCCATGATGCGGAAAAAATCAGCCGTAGAGGCAGGTCGGAAACGGTAAGCTCGGCTAAATTCCCGCAATCCTTTAAAAAAAACCTCTTCGCCCAGGAGCTGGCAAAGAAGATTAAGCGCCAAAGAGGTTTTATTGTAGATTATCGTCTGAAAGGCCTCAAAATCAAGGTAACTCAGACGGGAGCCCATAATAATCGGTCCCCAGCGGGCTTTCTTTTCCGTCCATTGAGAAAATTGGCGAAGAATATCCGTATAAGCCTTGGGACCGTATTTCTCTTTGAGATAAAGAATCGTGGCAAATTGAGCCAGGCCTTCGCTTAACCACTGGTCACGGTAGCGGCGCCAGGTTACCGCCTGCCCCCACCACTGGTGGGCGATTTCATGGGCTAAGAAATATTCATTCCATTTAGAAAGGTCTACCGGACTGAGAGGGTTAACTGAGCCTATTCCTTGGGAACTCAAAGACCGAGGCAATTGGTTAAGGATAACCAAAGCGCCAGGACTGTGTCCTCCCTTAGTCTCCCAGAAACGAAGGACGACGCGCATTTCTTCATAGGGATAGGGGCCAAAAAGGCGCTCATAGAAGGAGAGAATCGAGTCTGCCTGTTCCAAATGGCCCTTCCAGTTCAGCCGAAATTCTTGAGAAGAGAATAATTCTAACAGGAGACCAGAAGAAGTGCGCAGCTCCTGGAGCCGTTCCATTCGGCCAACGAGAAAAGCCAAGTATTTAAGCGGCACTTGGGATTCATAAACCCAAAAAGCCCTATCTCTTCTCTCCTGGTTTTTTTCCAGTTTGCGACCGGCAATAGCTCCTGTTTCCACCAAAACGCCCTGGCCAAGACAGGTCATATCAGCCGGCGCGATTAGTTTGAGCCGAGCCGTAAAATAATCCTCGGTGGGGGAAGAGGGATACCAGAGGCCAGAATAACTATAAAGCCAGGATTCAAACTTCATCGGCACCACTATCCGCGTTTCTTCGGCTTGATTGGCCGCTAAGACGTCAGTATGAGAAGGCGGCGGTTCCAGGCGGCCTTGATAAAAAAATTCAAGGGTCAACGGCTCTGGCCCCACTGGTTCAATTAAAGGCACATAAACCAGCTTCGACCCTCGGTCTTGATTAAACATTAACTCGCGGCCCTCTCCGTCAAGAATGCGGATCAAATTGAGCTTAGGGTTCAGACGAAACCGTAAACTTTCTAAGCTGGCCACCTGAGGCTGAAGCCGAACCTTAGCCTTAGCGGAGAAATAAAAATTGTTGGGGTCAACCTCGACTTCCAGGTCATAATGGAGGACATCAAAGGAAGGAGCAAAGGAGAAACGTAAGGAACGTCCAGCCTCACTTTTTCCTGGAGAATAAAGACAGATAAAGCGGTCACGACGTCGGTCGTAAAGGGTAATTTCATCCTCGGCAAAAGGCGAAAAGATATAGGTAAGGGGACCAAAACGGGAACTGTTGAACTCAAAAACCGCCTCCTCTCCCTGGGGAATAGCCGTGAGTAATTCTCGCGTTAAAGAATTCTCCACGGTAAAAAAATGGTCCTGATAATAGGAAAAAAGCCGGGCGGCGAGGTCCATGTCCTTAGCCGAAACAAAAGGGGAATCAGAAGCTCCCTCAAGCTGAACATGACGAGAGAAAAAACTGGGTGAAAACCGCAAATAAGCATGGTCAATGTCAGCCTCAAGACTTTCGGCCTTATACATGAGCTTCAGCTGATGTTTCTCGTTGGCCTCAGAAGGTTCAAAAAAAACGCGTCCAGAGCCAATAATCAGAAGCGCTGTCTCCAATTCGGGAAGGTTATCATAAAAAACCAAGGCATTCTGAAACCTGAGCCTGATATCTTGATGCTCAATAATGACCCTTTCCACCCTTTCGATGCGAGAAGAAGGAATTCTTAACCGGTAAAGATTGCGCCAACGGGTGGGCACTTCTCGAGAAGCAACCTTCCAGACACCTTCGGCCACAACCCAAGAAAGGCGCCAGGTTTCGATTAAGGCAGAGTGGGCATTTTGGAAGAGAACATGGAAGAAGACTATCTTTTTCCCTTCCATATCTTTAATTACCGGCAGGCGATAAACAACGACCCGGTCCATGTTGAGCTCAGAAAAATAAGCCTCAAACTGGCTGACTTCAGCTTCGCTAACTGCGGACAAAAAAACGGCTCCATAAGCGGCGTAATCTATATTTTCTATGGCTTCCTGGAATTGCCGGAGAGCTGTTTCTAAATTATCCTGAGATTCAGACCAGAGACGGTCGGGAGGCCAAGAGAATATAAACAGGAAAATAAAGAAGGTTAATCCGGCCTTAATAAAATTTAGGCGCCGACTTTTGTTTCTGCGGCGAAAAGTAAACCCTTTCAAAATTAAACCTTTTATTTGAGCCAAGCTCCGGCCTTTTTAATACTATATTATTATATCACCAGTTGGGCGCATTTTAATTATGCTTTGGCCGTAGCTATAAGAGCAATTTTTATGCCAGGTTAAATTGAGTTGGCGCTATCGAGTGTCTTAGGGGAAAAATTTAGTTCCTTTGCTCCTTCTTGCGATTGGCGGCGCTATTATTTTTTACAAATATTTTTTAAACCTTGACAATTCGGTCCAGGAGAAGGCCTTCCGTTTCAAAGAAAGTGGCTCATCCTTAAAAAGGGTGGTGGATTTAGCGCTTTTTTATCCTGAGTATTTAGTCGTTTTTTTCGTTTAGATGAGCGCCTGTATCAGGGTAAAGGAAGGGGTTTATAAAACCCTTCTTTAGTCCCCTTTTAGAGGTTAGAATGAGAATAAATCACCCTTTAATTTTGAAAGGCCTTTTTGGCTCGCTTAAAATTTTATATCTGATTGTTTTTAAAAGAAATACAGCCGTTATAAGCCCAATAAATCACCACCATTTTTACGGAAGAGCCAAGAAAGTTAAATTTTTTATAAAATTTGATTAAGCCCTATAGTTATCTTCTGTTTAATCTTAATCTATGCAGACCCACAACAGCCGGTAACAACAGCCCATCACAGCTTCCATATTTACCTAATTTTGCCTAATATTGGCTTTAACTCTGTTATGCTAAGCTCGATTCTCAAGGCTCTTCCTCCTCCTTTCTTCGAGGTTAGTTTCCCAATTATTTTAGGGGAAAGAGCCTCTCTTTGACTATGTCCAATTTGACAAAAAAAATGTGACACTACCCCTTTATTTAGATGATTCTCTTTTATCTTGTGGGAGTTAGGCCCGGAGACGTTCGGGATGGCCTCGCTCCCACTCAGGTTTTCAGCGCCGTTTCGTCTTCGCCCTTCTCGGCGCCGGCGGAACTCGCCTCTCGGTTCATAGACATAGCCCGAAAGTCCCTTATCCCCTTGGCCTATCCGTTTGTCCTGTTCAGGCTCAGACATCCTCGGCGGCCAGAGTTTCCCTCGAAGGCCGATTCTTCCCTTAAGGTAATTTAATAAACCTCGCAAGCGTTGCCCTGTAAATTAGATTAAGAGTTAAGGCAAAAGCGGCCAAAGGGCTCCCCTGCCCTATTGATCATTAGCGAAACGAGTACCGTTAGTAACGCGAAGACAATAGACGAAACAGCCTTAAAACCTTTAGGCGAGCGAAGCTATTGCTAATATCTTTTTTGCTGACTCTCGCAAGATACAAGATAATCCTTTTGGCTTATTAATGGGAAAAAAGGATGATTTCTTAATAGGCTGAAGCCTTAGCGATTATTCTTAATTTCTTTGAGTTTCTGGAATTCCTCTTCCCAAGTGACGAAGCTGTGGTAAAAAATGGCGTCGCCCTCGTCAATTCCTCGGGTAATCTCGGTGATATGAGAGGTGGAAGCCCCAAAGGCTTCCACGGCATAGACGACAGCCTTTTCCGGGTCGACATGCTGGCCGCAGGTATAAATATCCAAGGCTACGTAGCCAAATTCTGGCCAGGTATGAGTAGAAATGTGGCTTTCGGAAATAACCACTACCCCGCTCACTCCATTGGGCGGAAAACGGCTGAAAGAAATTGACCAGACTTGAGCGCCGGCCATTTCCGCGGCTTTCACTAAAATTTGTTGGACCTTTTCCACGCTGCCAATAATGGCCGAGTCGCAGCCCGAGGCCTCAACAATATAATGATGACCGATGGTCGAATGAATTGTCTTGGCCATTTTGCTCCTCCTCTTAGGAGTTTGACCCAACGGGGGAACTAACATTATGGCATTTTGGCGCTAAAGTCAAGGAAGCTCAACTCATCGTCAGAAAGAAGCCTTGAAGCGCCAAGGCCGATTGGGCACTTGAGGCTACTCGGCTGGTCGCGGCGATTACTTAAGCCAGGCCGGGTGATTTTAGCAGACGAAGCTGCCAACTCTTACGGCGCCCGAGGCTTCAGGAAGGCTTGCGGCCCATTTGGTGGCTGAAGCCGGACTTCTCACCCAGAATCTTTTAGCCCCAAGAATTATTTTGAATAAGTCTTACTCAGAGCGGCAAGCGTTTCTCGTCTTTGACTACGTTGAGAACGAGATGAGTCACCGTGCGGTCGACATAACGCAGGCTGAGAATTTTTTTAATGAAACGGTTCAGGTCATCTCTCGCTCGAAAATGGCCGATGACCAAAGAATCCCATTCGCCCGTAATGTCATAAACAGCCATGACTTGCGGCTCCTGAGCAATAAGCTGCTGGGTCTCGAGTAGTTTTCCCTTAGAAATGCGCAAGGCGATAATCGCTGTCAGGTTATACCCAAAGCTTTCTGGGTTAAGAATGGGAATATAGCCTTTAATCGCTCCGGCTTCTTCCAGCTTTTTAATTTTATGAATTACGGCCGTCACCGAGATGCCGACTTCCTTGGCGATTTCTCGAAAGCTGCGCCGGGCATTCTGGTTTAAAACCTCGAGGATACGGCGGTCAAGCTCGTCGGTCATTCGTCCCTCCTTAGACGTCGGTTAAAAACAAAATTATAAAATTTATTAAAAACTATTGACAAACGCATCAATTTATTCTAATTATCAAAACAGATGTTATCAAATTGCGCCTATATTTGCAACAAAAATTTTTTGGCTTCTTTAATTTTACTCCCAGGAGGTATCTAAATGCCAACTTTGGCGACGGAGATTTCTATTCCGGCCTTTGGGTTTAAGAACGAAACCGAGGTCCTGCGCGTCCTCATGGACCCGAAGAATCAGGTGGAATTCGTGCGCATCATGTTTCCCGACATCTTAGGCCGGCCGATGGATTTTTCTATTCCCCGGGAGGAACTCCCCCGGGCCTTTGAGGAAGGCAAGGGCTTTGACGGTTCCTCGGTGGAAGGCTTTGTCCGGATTGAGGAAAGCGACCTCATCATCCGGCCCGACCCCACTACTTGTCGCCTCCTTCCTTGGGAATATGTCGGGTTCTCTCCTGATATCCGCTGGCGGGAAGCAGTTATGTTTGGGGATATTCTAACCCCAGAAGGTCGGCCGTTTGAAGGCGATAGCCGCCTTATCCTGAAGCGAGCCCTGGAAAAAACCAAACAAGGCCTATCCATCGATGATTTTAAAGTCGGTCCAGAATTGGAGTTCTTCCTTTTCCCCAGCGACAGCGATACCAGTTTCTCCGACCGCGGCGGCTATTTTTTCAGCGGTCGTTATGGCGAACTGAGGAAGGAAATCCAGCTCCTCCTTAAGCGAATGGGGATTGAATCAGAATATGACCATCATGAAGTCGCCCACGGCCAGCACGAAATCGATTTAAGATACCAGAGCGCCTTAGAAATGGCTGATATCGGGATGCTCTTTCGCTACATGGTGAAAAAAGTGGCCAGAATGCACGGATTATACGCTACCTTCATGCCCAAGCCTCTCAACGGTCAGAATGGCAGCGGCATGCATGTTCATCAATCTTTATGGAAAGCCGACACCAACCTCTTTTTCGACCCCGAGGATAGCTATCATTTATCACCCTTAGCCCGCCACTATATGGCGGGGCTAATGGCTCATGCCCGCGAAATATCAGCCGTCATCAGCCAATGGGTTAATTCCTATAAGCGCCTAATTGAAGGTTATGAAGCACCAGTCTATATTGCTTGGGGACAAAGAAACAGGTCAGCCTACATCCGAGTACCTGAGTATCAACCAGGGAAGGAAAGGGCAACCAGAATTGAGCTCAGGGCGCCTGACCCTGCCTGTAACCTTTACTTAGCCTTTGCGGTCATGCTCTGGGCTGGCACGGACGGGATTCGTCACCAACTTAAACTGCTGGCTCCAGTCGAAGAAAACATCTACGAGATGAGCCCCACTAAGCAAAGAAAGCGCGCCATAAAAACTCTGCCGCGAAATTTAGACGAAGCTATAAGAATCATGGAAAAAAGCGAGCTTATGCGCCAGGCGCTGGGCGATTACATCTTCGAGCGTTTTATCGCCAACAAGAAGCACGAGGTAGAAGCTTATAACAAAAATGTCTCTAAGGAATTCGATAAACAGGTCAGCGACTACGAAATTCAGACCTACCTCCCCTTCCTTTAAATACCGGATATGAGCTGGGCCTAAGACCGGAACCAGACCAAAGAAGCTGCCTCTAAAAGCGAATTCTTTTCTTAATTTCTCGGCTTCTCTCTTGCCCTCATCTTTTACCCAATGCCTGACAGGTTGGCTCTTTCGCCAAAACCAAGCTGATTTATCTGGTTTATATCGCCTGTCTCTCTCTTAAAACAAGACAAGATGGGATTTTGAGCTGGCCATAAGTGCCTTTTGAAACGGGAAAAGGACTTTTTCTCATTTTGAGCTTAAAAGGGAACTAAGATTGGGTCTTGGCAAAAACTCCTATTTTTCTTTGAGACGAGCGCTCTTTTATACTTAAAATATTGAATATCTTGGTTGTTCCTATTTTCTTGTGGCGAAAAACAAGATATTTAGATGCAGCTTTTAGCGATTTCACCCAAGGCGGGTTTATTGTTTATAAAGCTATATATGAATATAAATGAGATACGACAGCAACCCAAAGCGTTTCTCCTATAACCTCGCATCGAAGGTCTGCCTACATGCCTTCTGGCGCCTTTAATTCTCCAGGTTTAGCCACACCAAACCCAGAAGAACCAATATTCTTAATAAAGAGGGCTGAACCACCACCCTGCATGTACAAGGGGCAGGCGGGTCTTGACAAGCCGAAAGAGGTTCTGATATAAGGTACTCTTTGAATTTATAATTATTATATTTTTAAGGTTAAGAAGGAGTTATAATAATTAATACGCCATTCTTTGAATTCCCTATAGAATCGAGAGAAAGAATAGATTTTATAGGGAAAAAAGAGCTTTCTCCTTGTTGTCTCTTGCCTTATCTATTTTTTTATTCTGCTTAACGGAGGCATAATCGTGGAAGTCGACCTTTCTTCCGCCCAAGCCATCATCGACAAACATCGCCAACAAAAAAAGGCGCTCATCCCTATCCTTCAGGAAATCCAGGAAGTTTATCATTATCTTCCTGAGCCAGTCCTTCGTCTGGTCTCCAAGAAGTTAGGCTTACCCCTTATCGACGTCGTGGGAGTGGCCACTTTTTACCGGGCTTTCAGTTTAAAGCCGAGAGGTAACCATGTAGTAACAGTATGTATGGGGACGGCCTGTCATGTCCGTGGTGGGCCCAAGGTGTTAGAAGAATTTGAGCGGCAGCTTCAGGTTAAACCGGGCGAGACAACTCCCGACAACCAGTTCACCTTAGAAACGGTTAATTGTTTAGGTTGCTGCGCCATTGGCCCGGTAGTCGTCGTGGACGGTAATTACCACGCCCAGACAACCATTCGTAAGGTGGGCCGAATCCTTAAGCCGCTTCGGAAGGAGAAGTCATGAGTCCCAGAAAGTCAACCCCAAAAATGCGTCGTCTTTCTGACCTGGAAAACATAATTGCGGCGGCCAAAGAAAGCCGCCAAAAAGAAACCAAGACTGTTATTGCTGTCTCCTCAGGAACCTGCGGACAAGCCCGGGGCTCAAACCGCCTTATAGAGGCTTTTAAAAAAGCCCTCAAGCAGGATGGCTTAAGAGACAGAGTCATTCTTAAGGCCACTGGCTGCCATGGATTCTGTGAAGCTGAGCCCAACATCATTATTTACCCTCAGGGCATCTTCTATCAAAAGCTCGAGCCCAAGGATGTTTCCAACGTCTTAAACCAGACGGTCCTGAATGGGGAGATATGTGAGGATTTGCTCTACGTAGACCCAGTCACTGGAGAAAAACCAACCAAAGAAGAAGAAATTCCCTTTTATAAAAAACAGAAGCGACTGGTGCTGGGTGATAACCCGCGGCTCGACCCAACCAGCATTGACGATTATTTCTCCATAGGTGGTTACGGGTCGCTCCTCAAGGTCCTTTCCTCTTTGTCCCCCGAAGATGTCATTAAGAGCATTACTCAATCAGGTTTAAGGGGAAGAGGCGGAGCCGGATTTCCCACGGGCAAGAAGTGGGCCTTTGCTCGAGCCCAGAAGGGCGACCTGAAATATATTATCTGTAATGCCGATGAAGGCGACCCTGGGGCTTACATGGACCGCAGCCTGCTCGAGGGAAATCCTCATCGGGTTATCGAGGGTATGATTATCGGCGCCTATGCTATCGGCGCTCGCGAAGGTTATGTTTACGTGCGAGATGAATACCCGCTGGCTGTCGCTAACGTGACCCTCGCCATTGAGCAGGCCAGGAAAAAGGGTCTCCTGGGCGAAAACATTCTGGGCACAGGATTTAGCTTTGACCTTCACATCGCCAAAGGTGCTGGGGCCTTTGTTTGCGGCGAGGAAACAGCCTTGATTGCTTCCATCGAAGGCCGGGTTGGTGAACCCAGGCAACGGCCGCCTTTTCCGGCAGTTAAAGGTCTCTGGGGCAAACCAACCGTCATCAACAATGTGGAAACCTGGGGCAATGTTCCCATTATCATCGAAAAAGGGGCGGAGTGGTTTGCTTCCATCGGCACCAACGGCAGCAAAGGGACGAAAATCTTCAGTCTGGTAGGCAAAATCAATAATACCGGGCTGGTGGAAGTTCCCATGGGAATAACCCTGCGGGAAATTATTTTTGATATTGGGGGTGGAATTCCTGGTGGCCGGAAATTCAAAGCGGTCCAGACTGGCGGCCCCTCTGGTGGCTGCTTGCCTGAAAAGCTCATTGATTTGCCCATCGATTATGAAAGTCTAACGCAAGCCGGCTCAATCATGGGCTCAGGCGGGATGATTGTGATGGATGACAGGACCTGCATGGTTGACGTGGCCCGCTATTTCCTTAATTTCCTCCGTGATGAATCCTGCGGCAAATGTATCTCCTGTCGGGAAGGAACTCAGCGCCTCTGGGAGATTGTTACTGATATTACGGAAGGCAAAGGAACAATGGAGCACCTAACTCTTCTGGAAGAGCTGGCGCTGGCTGTTAAAGAAGCTTCCCTTTGTGGCTTGGGGCAGACCGCACCTAATCCCGTCCTTTCCACGCTTCGCTATTTCCGTAATGAATACGAAGCCCACATTAAAGATAAAAGGTGTCCAGCAGGAGTTTGTAAAGCCCTAATCCGCTACTCTATCCTGGCTGAAAAATGCACTGGCTGCCTGGCCTGTCTTCGCGTTTGCCCGCAAGGAGCAATCACTGGTGAGCTGAAAAAGGTCCATGTCCTTGATGAAAGCAAATGCATCAAATGCGGGGCTTGCTTTGAAGCCTGTCAATTCGACGCTATTCTAATTGAGTGAGGCAAGAAATGAGTCGTTTAATTATGAATGGTTTGGAGGTTCAGGCCGAGGAGGGTTGGACTCTTCTCGATACCGCCCGTTTTTATGGGTTAGAAATTCCCACTCTCTGCTATCATGATGGCCTGAGCGTTTTTGGTGGCTGCCGTCTCTGTTTAGTCGAAATTGGCGAGGGACCAAAAGCCAAGCTGGTTACTTCCTGCACTTATCCGGCGGAAGAAGGGTTAATCGTCCATACTGACACCAAAAGAGTCATCGAGGCTCGCCGGATGATGATTGAGCTAATGCTTTCAGTCGCGCCTTATTCTAAGAAAATTCAGGACTTAGCCTCCAAGTTCGGCGTTACTCAGGTTCGCTTCAAGCTCAGAAATGAAGAATGCATTCTCTGTGGTCTCTGCGTCAGGATGTGTGCGGAACAAATGGACGGCCGAGCGATTGGCTTCCAGAACCGCGGTTATCGCCGCAAAATTTCGACCCCCTTCGACATCCGCTCTGAAGAATGCCGACTCTGCGGTGGCTGCATTTACATCTGCCCCGCGTGCCAGCTCCGCTGCCAGGGGCCAGAGGCGGAGACCGCGGTCTGCAATGCCTGTCTGACCTTAGACCCAACCTGCTTGGATTATTACAACGAGCTGCAATGCTGGATGTATGATGCCGGCCGTTGCGGCACCTGTGTTCGGGAAGCACCAAAAAAGGAAAATCCCTTAGCTTCTTCTAAGCCATGAGCTTAAATCTATAAAAAAGAAAATGAGAAGGAGGTCATAATCATGTCATTGACGAAACTTAATCGAAGCGCCGCCACGTTGACTAAAAACAGGACAGAGGGTTCTATTTCTCCCTTTAGCGGCATGTGTGTTACCTGTGTCGATGGTTGCATCGGCATGTGTGAGATTGGCAAATCCGCTTATCGCGGGGCGGAGGTTCTCTATCCTCAGCCCTTCGGAATCATCACCGCCGCGGCCGAAAAAGATTATCCGGTTGACTTATCCCACTTCAGCATCATGGGAACAGCTGTGGGGGCTTACGGAGTCGAGGCTGATTCGGACAAAGCTACCTTTGAAAAGGTCAGCATTGAGACGAGAATCGGCCGGGACAAAGGAATTAAGCTCCGCGTTCCCTTCATCATTTCCGCCATGGGCTCGACCAACGTGGCGCGGCAGAATTGGAACGGGCTGGCCATAGGCGCGGCTATTTGCGGCACCATTCTTACCATCGGCGAAAATGTTTGCGGGATGGATGAGGAAGCCGAGATTAGGAATGGCCGAGTCGTGCGCTCGCCGGACATGGAAACAAGAGTGCGTCTTTTCCAGAAGTGGCAGGAAGACGGTTATGGCGCGGTCGTTGTCCAAACTAACGTAGAGGATACCCGGCTCGGAGTTCACGAATATGCCATCGAAAAGCTCGGCGTGGAAGTGGCTGAACTCAAGTGGGGGCAGGGAGCCAAGGACATCGGCGGCGAAGTTAAAATCAAGAGCTTAGAAAAGGCCCAGGAGCTAAAACGCCGAGGTTACATCGTCCTGCCTGACCCTGAAGACCCGGGGGTTATCGAAGCCTTCAAAAAGGGCAGCTTCCGCGAATTCGAGCGCCATTCCCGGTTAGGGATGGTGGAGGAAGAAAGCTTTCTGAGGAGGGTGGAGGAACTAAGGAAACTCGGCGCCAAATACGTCTTCTTGAAAACAGGCGCTTACCGCCCGGCCGACTTGGCTCGAGCCGTAAAATATGCCTCCAAAGCTAAAATTGACCTCCTGACCATAGATGGGGCGGGCGGCGGGACAGGTATGAGCCCCTGGCGGATGATGAATGAATGGGGTATCCCCGGGGTGGAAATTTGGTCCTTAGCTTATCAATTTGCCCACCGCTTGGCCAAAGAAGGCGAATATGTCCCGGATATCGCTTTTGGTGGCGGAATTACCTTTGAAGACCAGATTTTCAAGGTTCTGGCCTTAGGGGCTCCCTATGTAAAAGCCGTGGGTATGGCTCGGGGCCCAATGGCCGCGACGATGGTCGGAAAGACTATTGGCCGAAGGATTATTGAGGGCCAGATTCCTGTCTACGTGGAACGCTTTGGCTCCAGCGTGGAGGAAATTTTTGTTACGGCGCCTGAACTTAAACGCAAATACGGCGAGCGGTTCAACGAAATTCCGACTGGAGCCTTGGGACTCTATAGCTATTTTAAGCGGCTGAGCCAGGGTCTGCGCCAGCTCATGTCGGGAAACCGCAAGTTCGCCCTCGGCTACATTACTCGCGATGACATCGCGGCTTTGACTCGAGAAGCGGCCTCGATTTCGGGCATTCCCTACATCCTGGATGTCGACCGGGAGGAAGTAGAAAAAATCCTTTCGAGCTGAACCCCGACCCTTATTTAGTTCAAATTAGGCTCAGGTTCAAGCAGGCAGAAAAGGCCGGAAAGCCCTAAGTCGCAGGTTATGCTTACTGGCCAAACATAAATCCTTTTTGAACGGACCTCCCCAAAAGGAGAACCTCATCTGCCGGCTATTTTTAAGGCGAGGCGAAGTTTAAAGAGAGAAGAAGCTGGCAAATTTATCTCGCCGACCTCCTTAATTCAAGAACGTGCTTTTTTTTGACAACACAGAGAAAGAAGCCTTGGGGGAGCGATAAAATCCGGCTCATCGACGACCCCCAAACCTCTTTGGTTGCCCTGGCCTCGCTCGCTCAGTCTTTACCGCGAAAAAGCACCTGGCCGACGCACCTTCCTCCTCGGTCTCTTTTTATTTCGGCTAAGAAGTCGCAAGCCGAAGAACCGTTCCTCCATTCAATAGGGGATTGACTGCTGGCTACCTGAAAGGAGCCGCTTTACCCCTAAGCTCGGTTATGTTATAAATAACAAGAAATATGAATATCGTATCTGTTGTTATTTGGCTTTTTGTTCTCCTTTTGGCCATCACCATTCATGAAGCGGCTCACGGCTGGGCGGCCATGAAGCTTGGCGACCCGACTGCCTATAATTTGGGACGGGTTAGCCTTAACCCGCTGGCCCATATTGACCCTATTGGCACTGTTCTTATTCCCCTGGTCTTGGTTTTAGTTGGCGCTCCTCCCTTTGGCTGGGCCAAACCAGTTCCTGTTAATCCTTATAATCTTCGCCGGCCGAGACAAGACAACCTCTGGATATCAGCGGCCGGTCCCCTCGCCAATTTAACCCTCGGCTCCCTTGCTCTCATCGGCATTGTTATTCTTAAGCTCTTAGCCCCCGGAGTTAGCGGTTTTCTTCATGATTTTTTGGTTAGTGGCCGCACTCTGCCCAGCGGCCTTTATCCGCTACGCGGCTTAGCAGTTATTCTTTTTTACCTGACGTTGACCAATGTTTATCTGGCAGTCTTCAACCTAATTCCTGTCCCCCCGCTTGATGGCAGTGGTATCCTTACGGGCCTCCTCTCTTATGAGGCCGCGCTCCGTTATGAACGGCTGAGGCCTTTTGGCTTTTTTATCGTCCTCGGCTTAATTTACCTTGGCGTGCTCCAAGTCATAATCAGACCCATTGAAATATTTATATATACCATTGTATTTCTATAAACATGGCCAGCTCTAATAAAAAAATTGTTCTAAGCGGGATGAGACCCACTGGGCCTCTCCATCTCGGCAATTTAGCCGGAGCCTTGCGTAACTGGCTTAAGTTGCAGGACGATTATCAATGTTACTACACCATCGTCACCTGGCACGCCCTGAGCTCAGAATACCAGAATTCCCGTGCCATCAAAGAAAATACCTTTGAAGTAGCCGTTGATTGGTTAAGCATCGGCCTTGACCCGGAGCGGAGTGTTCTTTTTATCCAGTCCGAAGTCAAAGAGCATGCCGAACTCCATCTTCTCCTCTCGATGATTACTCCCCTGCCCTGGTTAGAAAGAGTCCCGACTTTTAAGGAGATGCAACGGGAGCTGGAGGACCGAGACCTCAATACCTACGGCTTCTTGGGCTACCCGGTTCTGCAGACAGCGGATATTTTGATTTACAAGGCTGAAGTCGTGCCCGTAGGCGAAGACCAGGCGCCACATCTGGAACTGGCCAGGGAAATTTGCCGTCGCTTTAACCGCTATTTTGGTGATGTCTTCCCCGAGCCCCAGATGCTGCTCACTGAAACTCCTCGTATTGCCGGCACTGACGGCCGGAAAATGAGCAAGTCCTTTAATAACGCCATTTACCTCAAGGATTCGCCCGCCACTATTAAGGAAAAAATCTCCACCATGATGACCGACACCCGGCGGAAAAGAAGGAGTGACCCGGGCGTACCCGAGGATTGCCCCGTCTTTACCCTGCATCGGGCTTTTGTCAGCGAACCAAAAAGGGAGGAATTAGCCGCTCTTTGCCGGGTGGCCGGCATTGGCTGCCTTGAATGTAAACAGGAACTGATAAATAGTCTCATCCAGCTCCTTACTCCCTACTGGGAAAAAAGGCAATATTATGAAAAACATCCTCAAGAGGTCTGGGCTATTTTCGCTCAAGGCAATGAGCGAGCGCGGCAAAAAGCCCGGCAAACAATTAGTGAGGTAAGAGAGGCTATCGGGTTTTAGAGCTTCATGGAGTCAACAGAAATTCAAGAGGGCTATCAGGTTCGCCTCGAGGTTTTCGAGGGTCCTCTGGACCTTCTTCTTTTCCTGGTCAAGAAAAAAAAGATAAACATCCATGATATTCAGATTGCTGTCATCACTCGAGAATATCTTGATTATCTCCAAAAAAGAGAAAGAATTAACCTGGACCGAGAAGGCGAATTCTTGTTCATGGCGGCTTTCCTTATTTATCTCAAAAGCCAGATGCTTTTACCGCGAGAACAGCCGGCGCTCGAGGCCGAAGCCGACCCGCGGCGGGCCCTTGTTGACCAGCTGATTGAATACCAAAAGATGAAGGCTACTTCTTCGCTTCTCCGTCAGAAAGAAGAGGAACAGCTGCGGCGCTGGCTGAGACCTTTTATCCCTCCTCAGTTAGCCTCAGAAGAAGAAATTCTCGAGGTCAGTTTATTCGACTTGGCCGAATGCTTTTATTTTTTGATGAAGCAGAAGGAAAATGAAAACTTCAAGGTTTTAAAGGGCCGGGAGATATCGCTGGAAAAAAAGATGCAAGAAATCATCTCTCTTTTAGAAGCGCAACAAGTCATCGATTTTCTCGACTACTTGAAACAACAAGAATCCTTGGAAGAAGCCTTGGTGGCCTTCTTTTGTCTATTGGAGTTAGTCAAGGCGCGACTGGTTATCGCCTTGCAGGAAAGTCTTTTCCAGTCCATAAAAGTTTGGTTGCGCCGCGACTCTCAAGCTGAGGAAAGTTCATGAATCAAAATCTCAAGGAGATCATCGAAGCTCTGATCTTTGTCTCTGCCGAGCCTTTGAGCCCGGAAAAATTAAAAGAGGTCTTGGCTGATTTCCCGGCTGAGGAGGTGGAAAAGGCGTTGCAGGAACTGCTCCAGAGTTATCAAGCCGATAACCGGGGACTCTGCCTTGTCCAATCGGCTGGCGGCTATCTCCTCGCCACTCGACCTGAATTTGACCCTTGGGTGCGCCGTCTGCTTCAGATAGAACGTAAGACTCGTCTTTCCCAGGCTGCCTTAGAGACCCTATCCATCATCGCCTATCATCAACCCATAACTACCTCCGAGATTGCCGCCATTAGAGGAGTTGACTCCACAGGCACGCTCAAAACTCTTCTGGAAAAAAAACTGGTTAAGATTGTTGGCCGCAGGGCCACCCCCGGAAGACCCCTTGTCTATCGCACTACGGACAAGTTTCTTCTCTATTTTGGGCTTAACAGCTTAGAGGATTTACCCTCAGAGGAAGAAATCGCTCGGTTGTTAGAGGAGAGGGATATTGAACAAAGTTAACCTGGTCATCTTTAATTTAGGGATAATTATTATCAGTCATTTCTTTCTGATTGCCTGCGCTGAGCGGCAGCCAATGAGCCTGGCTACGCCGCCTCCGGTGGACCGACATCAGCCTTACGAATACATCGGTCAAAAGGCTATGGTGGTGGCAGCCCATCCTTTGGCTGTCGAAGCGGGGTTAAAAATCTTGAAGGCCGGGGGAAATGCCGTGGATGCGGCAGTGGCCACTGCCGGCGCTCTCAATGCCGCTGAGCCCTTTGCCTCCGGGATTGGCGGCGGCGGGTTCATGATTATTTATTTAGCTCAATCCCGTAAGGTTACAGTAATTAATTTCAGAGAAAAAGCCCCTAATAAGGCCTATCCCAGCATGTTTACGGAAAAAGGCGAGGAAGCTGAGACGTGGAGAACAACTAAGGGGCTGGCAGTGGGCGTGCCGGGAGCTTTGGCTGGTTGGGACTTAGCTTTAAAGCGTTATGGCACGAAATCCCTGGCCGAGGTGTTGGGGCCGGCGATGGCCATTGCCGCTGACGGCTACCCGGTCAGTGAAACTTTTAGCAGCATAAACAAAGAGGAATATGAAAAAATTTTGGCTAATGCTGGAGAAAATACAGTCTACCTTAACCATGGTCTGCCTTATGAACCAGGCGAGCACTGGCGCAACCCCGAGCTGGCCCAAACGCTGAGTTTAATTGCCCAGAAGGGAATCGGAGTTTTTTATCGAGGTGAGCTCGCCGAGAAAATTGTCCGGGCCGTCCAGGAAAAGGGTGGCCTGATGACCCTTGAGGATTTAGCTAATTATAAAGCGGTGGAAGTGGAGCCACTTCACGGCCAGTATCGGGGAGCAGATATTTTCACGATTCCGCCCCCTGGCTCTGGCCTCCACCTCCTCCAGCTCCTTAACATAGCCGCTAACTGGCCTTTAGCCCAGTGGGGCCGAACTTCGGCTCTTTACCTCCATCATCTGACAGAAGCCATGCGTCTGGTTTTTGCTGACCGCGAAACTTATTTGGGCGACCCTGATTTTGTCCAAATACCCGTAGCCAAGCTCCTTTCAACCGCCAGTGCCCAGCACAAAGCGGCCATGATTAAACCTGACCAGATTCTATCAGCCTATTGGCCAGAAAATCCGGAGGGAGAGAAGGATCTGGGCAACACCACGCATCTTTGTGTCGTGGATGAACAGGGCAACGCTGTGGCCCTGACTCAGTCAATTAATCACTTTTTTGGTTCGGGTATCATTCCCGAGGGAACCGGCTTCATCCTGAATAACCATATGGATGATTTTGCCCCTGGTGACTCTGGACCTAATTGTCCCGGACCTGGCCGTCGTCCGGCCAGCTCCATGGCCCCTCTTTTGATGTTTCAGGAGGGAAAACTCAGCCTCGTTCTCGGCTCACCTGGTGGAACCAGAATCTTTCCGAGCTTGGCGGAAATAATAATAAATATTGTAGATTTTGGCCTTTCTCTCGATGAAGCCATCGAAGCCCCCCGATTTTTCAGCTATTCCCAGGCCGGTAAGGTTCGACCCCTTAGCCTTGAGCCGCGGTTTCCGGCCGAAATTATTAAAGAGCTGGAAAGCCGCGGCCACAAGATTTCTTTGCGGGAGGCTTATGATAAATACTTCGGCGGCGCCCAGGGAATAATGACCGACTACAAGAAGAAACTGCTTCTCGGCGGCGCTGATTCCCGCCGCGACGGTTTCGGCCAAGGTTACTAACAAGAAGCAGCCAAGGAGGAATTATGAAGCGAACAATCGTTACGCTAAAGAGTTTGGCCACAATCATCATGATTCTTAGTGCCGGAGCTCAACCTAAGCCACCCCAATTTTCTCCGCCCGCTTTGATTACTTCGGCTGGACAAAACGCAGAAGTGCAAATGGTCGCGGTCCTGGCCAAAAGGGCTGGCCTCGACCATAATTTGAATAAACTCGCTACCGCTGAAGACCTGTCTGGCCAGAGAACTCTTATCCTGGTCCTCGGAGCCAGCTTAAAAGGCTTAGGAGCCGCTGGTCTGGACATAAGCAAAGAGATGAACCGAGTCCAAGGCCTTGTGGAGGCCGCTCGACAAAAAAATATTCCTGTTCTCTGCCTGCACTTAGGCGGCGAAGAAAGAAGGGGCGCGCAGAGTGATGAATTTATTAAAGCCTTCTTGCCCGCCGCCCGGATGGCCATTGTGGTTAAATCAGGGAATAAGGATGGTCTTTTTACCCGGCTCTGTCAGGAGCATTCGATTGTCTTGGTGGAAGTGGAAAAAACTGTCGAAGCCTTAGAGCCGTTAAAAAAGGCTTTTGCCCTCTCTTAAAATAAAGCCAAGAAGCCATCTCCATGAATACTCTACGTTTATAAAAATATTTTCCGATGAGTGAACCCCTGGTCTTCCTTCTCATGCTGCTCATATTTATTATTCTCACCTTAGCCTTTAAGTTCCCCGTTGGGTTAAGCTTAGTGGCCGCGGCCATTGCCGGCGCCCTCATCGCTGGGTTTGGCCTCCCCTGGCGCCATTTCATCGAAGGAAGTTTTGGCTATTTTGACACCATTCTCATCATCCTGACCGCCACTATTTTCATGAAGAGCCTGGAAGGCTCAGGGACTTTAGATACTGGCGTGAGTTGGTTGCTTCGAACCTTTTACCGCTGGCGAGTGCCTTTTCTCATTGTCTTAATGATTATTGTCATGTTTCCCGGTATGATTACTGGTTCTTCGGTCACTTCTATCCTCAGTGCCGGCCCTCTGGTCGCCTCAGTTTTAATTAATTTAGGATTAAGCCGGCCTAAGGCCGCCGCTTTTCTCGCCCTCGGTGGCATCTTAGGAATGATCGCTCCTCCCGTGAATATTTTGGTCATGATAATGGGAGCTGGTGTGGACATGCCTTATGTTGGGGTAACGTTTCCTCTTCTCCTCATTGTTATTCCTTTGACTATTTTTATTCCTCTCTGGGTCGGTCTTCCGGGCACGAGAAAAGGAAGTAAAGAAGCTATTTTAGCTGCCCTGCCGCCTAATTATTGGCCAGAGTATCGATGGCGTCTGCTGGCGCCTCTTTTTTGCTTACTTTTTCTTTTCATCGCTCCCTCTCTGTGGCCGAAGGTTATTCCTGATATTGGCCTACCCGCCTCCTTTTTCATCGCCAGTCTTTTTGGTTGGGTCGCGGGCAAGCCCTTTTCTTTTCTGCGAGCCACCCAAAAAGCCTTAGAAGAATCACTGCCCATTCTGAGCATATTAGCTGGCGTGGGCATGTTTACTCAAATCATGACCCTCAGTGGAAGCCGAGGCTGGCTTGTCGTCTCCATCCTTTCCTTACCTGCCACTTGGCTTATCTTAGGGATGATGCTAAGTCTTCCCCTTTTCGGGGGAGTCTCCACTTTCGGCTCGGCCTCTATCTTAGGGGTTCCCTTTATTTTAGCTTTAATTAATCTAAATGCTCTTTTGACCTCAGCCGCCCTGTCCGCTTTGGCCGCTGTCGGCGAACTCGTTCCGCCGGCAGCTTTCTCCGCCCGGTTTGCGGCTCAAGTCATGGGCGAATCCTCTCTTCTTCCGGTCCAGCGGCGGGCTTTGATTCCAGCCTTAGCCCTTTGGCTTATGGGGTTAGCCATGCTCCTATTGGCGCCATTTTTAGATAGGTGGATTTAGGATGAGAATTTTTTATTGGCTTCTGGTTCTTTATTTAGCTCTTAATCTGGTCTTAGTTCTCTTTCGAGATAAAAAACCCTGGAATCAGGCGGCCGCGGCGCTGGTCCTGATACTTTTCCTGCTTCGCTTATTCCTCATCCAATGAGACTTTGAACGATGAAAAAAAGGGTATGGACTCAGCGATTTTTTAGCCCGCTCTGCTTTTTGTTCTTGGCCTTAATAATAAGCTTTCTTGCGGGCCAGCAATTTAGTCGGCAACGTCAACCGGAACCTATTTACCCCAGCGCCGGGTTGACGGCGCAAAAAAAGCTGAGTGATTATTTTCCCCCCATTTCCGGCACCGCTGGCGACACCGAAGTTTATATTTTTGAGGGCCAAGAAGCAGGCGGCCATGTCCTTATTGTTGGCGGCACCCATCCCAATGAACCAGCTGGTTTTATAACGGCCGTCGTCCTGACGGAAAATATAAGCCTCAAGCGAGGCAAAGTGGTTATCATCCCCAGAGCTAATGCCAGTGCTTTTACCCATAGCGACCCCCAGGAAGGCAGTCCTCAGCGCTTCGGTCTGGCCACTCCTTCCGGTCCCCGCTTTTTCCGGCTTGGTTCGCGGCTGACCAATCCCGTCGACCAATGGCCAGACCCCGCGATCTATATTAACCCCAGCGGTCAAAAACTTTCGGGCTCTGAAGTCCGCAACTTAAATCGCTGTTACCCGGGACGGCCCAAGGGCTTGCTCACGGAGCGGGTTGCTTACGGCATTATGGAGGTAATTCGCCAGGAAAAGATTGACTTAGGGATTGACGTTCACGAGTCAGCTCCAGAATATCCGGTCATAAACGCTATTGTTTTTCATGAAAATAGCTCGGAGTTAGCGGCCTTAGTTTCCATGACGATGGAAGCTTACGGGTTCAACTTGCGCTTAGAGGCCTCGCCGCCTCAATTGCGCGGTCTCAGCCACCGGGAATGGGGAGATGCGGCTGGCATTATGGCGGTTCTTCTGGAAACGGCCAATGCCTCTCATGGCCGGCTCAAAGGTAGACCGTCACCGGCTTTAGTCGTCGAGGGCAAAGACAAATTTTATACCCAAGCCGCCCGTCTGGGTCGGCTTTTTGTGGCCTATCCGGAAAGCGGCCTCCCCCTGAAAGAAAGAGTAGCCAGACACTTGGCAGCCATCAGCAGTCTGTTCCAGGGCGTGGAAGAGATTTATCCCGAAAAAGGTTTAAGGGTGGAGGGAATTCCCGAAGCCAGAGAGGTTTTAGAAAAAGGCTTGGGCGCCTTCCTCCATCCTCCGAAGGAAGCATCTCAAAAACCGTGAGAGAAAAAAAGCGAAGGCTCACCTTATACTGTTGTTTGAATCAAAAACACAGGAGGTGAGCCTTGAAGGAAAGCAAAATATCCTTCCCTATTAATTTAGCATTGAAGCGATGCGATGTCCACTGGGTTGAAGAGCAGTTATGGAAGAGGCGAGGGGAGGTTTTTTAGAGGTGCTTCGCCGGGTTCTGGAGGAGGTTGAAGCGGAAAGAAATTTGACAAATTCTATTTTCTAAGATAGTATATGCCATCTCTTTTCGATTCCCATGGAGATTGTTATTGCCCGAGAGAGCGGGTTTTGTTATGGCGTAAAAAGAGCTCTTCGTTTAGCCCGCGAAACAAGAAGCCAGGCTGAAACCTCGGTCTTTTCCTGGGGCGAGCTAATTCATAATCCTGATGTTATTCAGGAACTGGAAAAAGAAGGCATTGTTCCGACAGAAAAAATTGAAAACTTAAAGGGAGCAACGGTCATTATTCGTAGCCACGGCGTTTCCCCAGATATCCATCAGCAGCTGAAAAAAGAGGCTAAGATAGTCATCGATGCCACCTGCCCGATTGTTAAGAGGATTCAGAAGCTCACCGCCCGATTAGCCCGCCAGAGACAGGAAATAATTATTGTCGGTAACCCTAACCACCCAGAAATAAAGGGCTTACTCGGGACAAGCGGCGGTCGAGCCTTGATTATTGAGAATGAAGCTCAAGTTTTGAGCCTGCCCTTTGCCCGGCGGCGAGCTATTCTGGCTCAATCTACCCAGGATATGGAGCTTTTTGCCCGCGTCGTAGCCGCCTTAGTGGGCAAAACAGGCGAGCTTAGAGCTTACAACACTATCTGTCATTCCACCCAGGTTCGGCAGCGCAGCACCTCGGAGCTGGCTTCTCAGGTTGATGTCTTGTTTATCATTGGTGGTGCTTCCAGTTCTAATACCAACAAGCTTTATGAAATATCAAAACGCATTCAGCCTAAAACTTTTTTCATTGAAAAGGCCGCCCAGATTACTCCAGAAATGCTGAGCGGAGCGCAAAAGGTCGGCATCTCGGGGGGAGCCTCCACTCCGCCTGAAGCCATTCGCGAAGCGGTGCTTAAAATCAAAGAAAGCTTCCGAAAGTTTGGTAGCGAGGAGAAAGTAGTCCCATGTCAGAGGTAAAAAAAGCGAGCGACAAAAACGACCCCATGTCTCCAGAAGTCTACGAGCATCTCCTGGACCGTTATCAGTTTACGGCCAAAGAATTGTCCCCGGGAAAATTGGTCCGGGGAAAAATCGTTAAAGTCACTTCTTCTCATGTTCTGGTGGATATCGGGTTCAAATCAGAAGGAATGATTCCGGTAGAGGATTTCGAGGGAGATAGCGCCCAAAATCTCCACTTGGGTGCAGAAATTGAAGCCATCTTAGAACGAGTTGACCCCCGTGACGGTTCTTTGATTCTTTCCAAGAGGCGAGCCGACATCCTCCGGGCTCTGGAGCATCTGGAAAGAGCCTACTTAGGCCAGGGCTGGGTGCAGGGGAAAATTATCGAAAGAGTCAAAAACGGGTTCATCGTCAACGTCGGCATAAAAGCCTTTCTTCCTGACTCCCATGCCGACGTTAAAGCGGTCAAAGAACCTGATAAATTGGTTGGCAATACTTTTAAATTTAAAGTGCTCCGTTTTGACCGCAAAGCTGAAAGCGCCGTCCTCTCCCGTAAGTTATTTCTTCAAGATGAGAGAGAAAAGCGCAAGCGCCGGGTTTTCAGCAAATTAGTTAAGGGCGAAAAAATAAAGGGACAGGTCAAATCAATCACCAGTTTTGGAGCTTTTATCGACTTAGGAGGAGTCGAGGGGCTGCTGCATATTTCCGACATGTCTTGGGGAAAAATCAGCCATCCCTCGGAGCTTTTAACCCTAGGTCAGGAAGTAGAAGTAGTTGTTCTTGATTTTGATGAAAAAGAAGAAAGGATCTCTTTGGGCTATAAACAGCTTACTGAAGACCCCTGGCTTAGGGTGACGGAAAAATATCCCGTTGGGAGCCTGGTTCAAGGTAAGGTCGTAAGTCTTACTGATTTTGGCGCTTTTGTTGAACTCGAAAATGGCGTGGAAGGTCTTATCCATGTTTCCGACCTTTCCTGGTCTCGAAAGCCCGTCCACCCCAAAAAAATCCTTAGCTTAGGACAAGGAGTCACGGTTAGGGTTCTTGATGTTAACCCCGAAACCAGACGAATTTCTCTCGGCCTGAAACAAGCCAGTCCTCATCCGCTGGATTTACTTAAGCAGCGCTTGGGCCCTGGCAGCCGGGTCAAAGGTAAAATCACCAGCTTGACTGATTTTGGCGCTTTTATGCAGATAGAAAAGGACATCGAAGGCCTGATCCATATCTCTGACATCTGTTGGGAAAAAATAAAGCATCCCTCGGAAAAACTGCGGGTCGGCCAGGAAGTGGAGGCAGTTATTCTGAATATTGATGTGGAAAAACAAAAAATTTCTCTCGGCCTCAAACAGCTGGAGGGCGATATCTGGGAAGATTTTTTTGCTCGCCATAAAGTAGGCGACATCGTCCGGGTCAAAGTCGTCCGCTTGACTGATTTTGGCGCCTTTGTCGAAATAACTCCGGGCATTGAGGGAGTTGTCTTTCTTTCCGAATTGGATGAGAAGCGAGTCGAGCACCCTTCTGAAGTTTTAGCCATTGGCGAGGAGCGCGCCGCTAAAATAGTTAAGCTGAACCCAAAAGAAAAGAAGATTTCCCTCAGTTTTCGTCAGGCGCAAGCCGAATTACAAAAAATAGAGTACCAGAAATACCTTCGTTCCCATGATGACCGGATGACCCTTGGCGACATTATGAAAGACCAGCTCCGACATTTGCCGCTGGCAAAAGAAAAGGGTCAGAAAAAGGAGGAATCATGATCAAGGCTGATTTAGTGGAAAAAGTAGCCCGCGAACTTAGCCTCCCCAAGCAAACCGCCGAAGAAGGAGTTAATATTTTCTTCCAGACAATTAAAAAAGCCCTGTTAAACGGAGAAAGGGTGGAAATTCGCGGTTTTGGCAGTTTCCATTGGCGCCAGAGAAGAAGCCGCTTGGGCCGCAACCCCCGCACCGGCAGCCCGGTCAAAGTCCCGGCTAAAAAGGTTCTCCATTTTAAGCCGAGTCGACTTCTTAAAGAGATAATAAATAAAAAATGACGGCTTATCTCACCGCCCCGTGGAGAGAGGCCTATGTCCGGAATGTTTTCAAGATGAAAGGCTGCATTTTTTGCCAAGCCTTAAGGAGCCAGGACGACCTCAAGGCTTTAATCCTCTATCGGGGCCAACATAATTTTATCATTCTTAATAAATATCCTTACACCCCCGGCCACTTAATGATTGCTCCTTATCGCCATTTAGCCCGCATTGAAGCCGCTTCCCGGGAAGCCACCGAAGAGATGATGGAACTGCTTAAAATGAGCCTCAAGCTGCTCCGCCGTCGATACCGACCCCATGGATTTAACCTGGGTATGAATCTCGGCCAGTGTGCTGGCGCCGGCGTGGTTGGACACTACCATCTTCATCTTATCCCGCGCTGGTCGGGTGATGCCAACTTTATGCCGCTCGTGGCCCAAACCAAGGTGGTTATCGAAGACCTCGAGACTACCTTTAACCGACTCTATCCCCTTTTCCAAAAAGAAGCGAGTCGCCGCAAGGAGCCGGCTAAAACCGGATGATGGGAACTTAAGGTAAGCCGATGAATTTCGAACTCAGCGAAGAACAAAAACTCTTGCAGGAGATGATTCGCGAATTCTCGACCAAAGAAATTGCGCCTGAGGTGGAGGAGTGGGAAAGAAAGCACGTTTTTCCGCGGGAAACAATCAATAAACTGGCTGAACTGGGCATTCTCGGAATGACCACGCCGCCCGAATATGGGGGAACAAAAACTGATTTTCTCTCCTTCATTCTCGTTTTGGAGGAATTAAGCCGCTTTTCGGCCTCCATCTGTCTTACCGTGAGCGTCCACAATTCTCTTTTTGTTAAGGCTATTCTGGAATACGGGAGCGAGGAACAAAAACGTCGCTATCTCCCGGCCGCAGCTAAAGGAAAAATCATTGGCGCCTTCAGCCTTTCTGAACCTGGCGCGGGCTCGGATGCCACTAACCTTCAGACGCGAGCCCAGAAGCAGGGAGATTTCTATCTAATCAATGGTATCAAATCCTGGGTGTCCACGGGCAGTGAAGCCGAGGCGCTTATCCTTTTCGCCGTTACCTCCGTGGAAAAGGAACGCAAGCGCCTCAGTGCTTTTATCATCGACAGAGATTTTTCAGATTATCAAGTAATTAAACTTGAGTCGAAGATGGGCCTCAATGCCTCACCCACCGCCCAGCTCGCTTTTGAAGATTGTCGAGTGCCAGCGGCTAACCTCTTAGGCGAGGAAGGAAAAGGAGCGGCCATGGCCCTCCGGCTTTTGGATGGTTCGCGCATCGGGATTGCCGCCCAGGCCGTGGGATTAGCTCAATCAGCTCTGGAGCTCGGCGTCCGCTACGCCAAGGAAAGGGAAGCCTTCGGTCAAAAAATTGCTAATTTTGAGGCTATCCAATTCATGCTGGCTGACGCCGCCACGCTGACTGAAGCTTCGAGACTTCTGACCTATCGAGCTGCTCTGCTTCTTGACCAGAACCTCCCCTACGCTAAGGAAGCGGCTATGGCAAAGTTGATGGCCACTGAAACCGCCAACAAAGTGGCCTATACCGCCCTCCAAATCCACGGGGGTTATGGCTATTCCCAAGAATACCCGATAGAAAGAATCTACCGGGAAGCCCGAGTAATGACCATTTATGAGGGAACCTCAGAAATCCAGAGGCTAATAATCGCCCGCAACCTGCTCCGCGAAGCCGAAGGTCTCACTGGTTCTCCCTAAGAAAAAAGGAGCCACCCTATGCTTAAAGCAATGAGAAGGAATGTAAAAAAGCTGACCCCGACTCTTTGGATAGTAATAGCGGCCTTTATCATCGCTATTTTTGCGGTCTGGGGCGGAGGAGGCCGGATTGGCGAGACGAGGGGAGAAAAACCGCTGGCAGTGGTTGGTCAAAAAAAGATTTCCTCCGATGAATATCTCCTGGCCCTCCGCCGTCAGCTGGAAGCCATGCAGTCAGAATTTAAAGGCCTGAACCGAGAATTGATTGAGCAATTGGGAATTCCCCAGAGAGTTCTTCAGGAATTAATCCAGCAAGCCCTCCTCTCCGAAGTTGCTGAGGAGCTGGGTCTTGCGGTCTCCGAGGAAGAAGTGAGAAACAGGATCATGAGCTTACCGGTTTTTCAAAGGGAAGGCAAATTTATCGGGTTTGAAGAATATCGACGCCTCCTCGAATGGAATCGGCTCTCGGTAAGCGAATTCGAGGCTAACCTGAAAAAAGACCTCCTCTTAAATAAAGTTATCCAGCTTCTCACCGCTAATATCGTGGTTCGAGAAGAAGAGGTCTGGGAAAATTATAAAAAGAATAACGAAACCGCCCGGCTTGAATATCTCGTCCTGGATAAAAATGAGGTTGAATTTCCGGCCACGCCTACGGCCCAAGACTTGCAAGATTATTTTTCTAAGAATCAGGCTCGCTACACCATACCTGAACGCCGCCGCGGGGTCATGGTATTCCTGTCTATCAACGAGCTAAAGAAGGAAATTAAAATAACCGACGCCGATATAGAAAAATATTACCAGCAAAACCAGGAACAATTTAAGGAACCGGAAAAGATAAAGGTAAGCAGAATCTTTCTTCCCTTTTCCGCGGAAACTAAGGACGCGGTCTTGAGCCAGGCTAAAAGTTTACTGAGTCGGCTAAAGGCTGGGGAAGATTTTGCCGCCTTGGCCAAACAATTCTCCAAGGACGACAAGGCTTCTCAGGGTGGCGACTGGGGTGAGTGGGAATGGAGACAGCTTTCCCCTAAGGAACAGGAAGAAATTCAGAAGCTGGCGAAGGGCCAGGACTCTTTGGTCGAGATAGAAGGGGGCGCCTCACTACTCCGAGTTACTGATAAACAACCTGCCAGAACAAGGCCTTTGACGGAAGTGAGAACGCAAATCAAAACCAACTTAGAAGACCAAAAGGCCCGGGAACTTGGCACCACCAAGCTCAACCAATTAGAAAAAAGAGCCAAAAAAGAGAAAAACCTGGAAGTGGCGGCTAAAAAATTGGGTTATAAGAGCGAAGCCTTTGGCCCGGTCAAAAAAGGGGAAGGAATCCCTGACAAAGACCCTTCTGGTTTTATCAGCCAAACTCTTTTTAACCTGAAAGAAAAGGAAATATCCGGCACCATTCCCACTTATGACGGCATCGCTCTTTGTCAGCTCCAAGCCATTGAAGCCAGTCATCCCGCTTCCTTCGAAGAGGTCAAAAGCGAAGTGGAAAAGGATTGGCTGGAAACTCAAAAGAAAGAAATGGCCAAAGAAAAGTTGCTCACTCTGAAACCCAAGCTCATGGCCAGTCAGAACTGGGAGGAGATAGCTCGCCAAAACAAGCTGGAATATAAGACGGTTAACGAACATAAAAGAGAGCAATATCTTGGGGTCATCGGCGATAGCCACGCCATTGACCAGCTCCTTTTCTCTCTTCCTTTGTCGACAGTTAGCGAGCCCGTTGAATATGAAGGCGGCTATGCTCTCTTCCGCGTCCTGGAAAGAAAGGAAGCCAACCGGGAAGAATTCCTGAAAAACCGCGCCTCGGAGATGGATAATCTAATTACCGAAAGACGCAATATGTTACTCACTGGCTATCTGGCGCGACTGCAGGAGGAGAAAAAAGTCCGGTTTAACAACCAGGCTTTTCAAAAAATAAACAGCGACATTTTGGCCAGGTTTGAACGTTAGTCCTTTCTCAGAGAACCAAATCGTAAAGAAGGGCTTTAACCCGATTCTCTAAAGCTTGACGGAAAAATTCGATAGTTTCCGCGGCGTCTTTTTTGAAATAATCAATCACCGTCATCGGCTCCCCAACTTTAACCTTGACGGTAGTGGGGACAAGAAAAGGCCGTTGGGTGCCAAAGATGGCGACGGGCGTTATGGGCACTATCAGCCCATCCTTGGCATAAAGGTTATAGGCAATAGAAGAAGCTCCTGGCCGAAATGACGGAACATAGGGGTTAGGGTCCTTGGGCTTAACCCTCCCTCTTCCCTGCAGAGCGATGACGGCTCGTCCTTGCCGCAAATAGGCCTCAATCAATCGTCTGGTTTCGCGACGGCTATTTGCCAGGTCAACAGGAATTGTGCCGATGCGAGCAATATTGGAGGAAACATACTGGACAAAAAGCGCCTTAAGCGGGTTAAGAAGCAGGTTCAAAAAAAGACCGATGTTTTTTAAGTGACGATGGAGGTGCTTGCGGATAAGCTGATTAAACTCCTCCTTGGAAAAAATTTGGCGGTTAGCGGTGAAAAAGATGGGCCGGGGCACAATCCTGAAAAGCAGGGCTACGTCTTTATAAGCTCCCACATGATTACCCACGATAATGTTTGGGCCGGAGCGAACGAAATTTTCTTTGCCCCAGACTTCAACCTTTTTCCCCAGAAGAGCCAGATTACTTAAACGTCGGATGACAGGCTCAAATCTCTTTAATTCCTCTTCCAGGAGGCTCATCTTCCTCTTCCCTCATTCCCCCTAATTTTAAACCAAAAGAATTTTTCGTCAACCACCAAAATTGTGGCCACCTCACCTGTTCACCTTATTTCTAATCGCCGGTCACAAGATTATCGCCTTTGGACAGCCAAGTTTAATCCAGGCCGATGGCTTTCCCCTTCAAGTCATCGAAGCGGCCGAGAAAATAGTCCTTCCCGGCTTTAAAATTAGCAGCCCTTTACCCATTTACCTTATTTCTCGCAAAATTATCGCTTTTACCTAATTGGGGCCACCTCACCTATTCACCCCATTTCTTCGTTCCAATTCGCATATTTACCCCGCCTCAAAATTGGGGCCAACTATTTGCGCCCCATGTCAACCTAATTGGTGTCAGCTTATATATCTACCTAATTTCTCAGCGGCCCCGGCTCCAGTATTTGCCTTTTTTTCTTCTCTTTAAATCCGGGCCGCTTGACATATTCACCTATTTTTTTCCTTTTCGCCAGCGCCGCCTGCTTTTCAAGCTCACGTCGTTAAAAGGAAAAGCAATCTGAGGAGGCAGAAGGAGAAAGCAAAGCCTAAAGAAAATAATATTGGCAAAACTTCCGTTATTCTGGGTTCAGCTAAGTTAGCTTGTTTTTTCTTTTTTCCCATGATAATTTAGCAGCCTTATTAAGGAGGAATAAAATGGTCTCATTAGTTAAAGGGGGTCAGGTTTATGCTCCCGAGCCCTTAGGAATAAAAGATATTTTAATCGCCGGTCACAAGATTATCGCCTTTGGACAGCCAGGTTCAATCCAGGTTGATGGCTTTCCCCTTCAAGTCATCGAAGCGGCCGAGAAAATAGTCCTTCCCGGTTTTATCGACTCTCACGTTCATATCCTCGGCGGCGGCGGTGAAGGCGGTCCAACAACCAGAGCCCCAGAAATTCATCTGGAGGACATAATCTCGGCCGGCGTGACCACAGTAATCGGCTGTTTGGGGACTGATAGCATCACTCGGCACATGACTTCACTTTTGGCTAAAGCCAGGGCCCTGGAACAAGAAGGGATTAGCACCTATATTTTTAGCGGCGCCTATGATATTCCTGTCGTCACTCTTACGGGGTCAGTTCGGTCCGATTTGGTGCTGATAGATAAAGTCATCGGCGCGGGCGAAGTGGCTCTTTCCGACCATCGCTCCTCCCAGCCAACTTTTGAAGAACTGGCTCACTTGGCGGCTGAATGTCGAGTCGGCGGACTGCTCGGCGGCAAGGCGGGCATCCTCCATGTCCACCTGGGTGACGGTCCCCGGCGCTTAGAATTGCTTTGGCGCTTGGTCCGAGAAACAGAGATCCCGATTTCCCAGGTTATCCCAACCCATGTCAATCGCCATCGCGACCTTTTAGAAGATGCCTTGGCTTTCGCGGCTCAAGGTGGGACTATCGACTTGACCGCCCTGCCCAAGGACCAAAACGACCCAAAGGATGTTCCAGTCGAAACCGCCATCGTCTTAGCCCGGGAGAAGAAGGTTCCTTTGAGCCGATTAACGATTAGTTCTGATGCTAACGGCAGTTTACCCGTTTTTGATGCCGCGGGAAAACTAATTGGTTTAACCATCGCCTCACCGCAGAGTCTTTGGCAAACTTTCCAGGCCCTTTTAAAGCAAAAGATAATCTCGCTTGAAGAAGCGGCTTATCTCTTCGCGGCCAATGCTGCCAACGCCTACAAGCTGGCGGGAAAAGGTGGCCTTAAACCGGGCTCTGATGCTGACCTGATTATTATCGACGCTGATTTCAACCTGGAAAGCGTAATGGCTCGAGGCAAGCTACTACTCCACCAAGGAAAATTACTGGCCAGAAGCACGTTTATCCAGAGATAGCTTATTAATTTTAGAAATAGGCTGGGGTAAGAAAAATGAACAAGAAAAATCAAAACCTCTCTTCGGAGAAAAAAGAGCCGCGGCAACCCCGTTTTGGCTTAGCCCTTTTGCCTATAATCGCTATGGCTCTTTTATTAGGCGTCGGCTACGGAGTTTACAAGATAAGGCCCCAGGTGCTTCTCGTGGCCGCGGCTTTCATCACTGGCTGCTTAGGCCTGGCCCTTCGCTTCTCCTGGCGGGAGATGGAGAAGGGAATTGTCGAAAGTATCAGTAAAGCCATGCCGGCCATTTTGATTATGCTCAGCGTGGGTATTCTCATCGGCAGCTGGATTGCCTCGGGCACCATTCCGATGATCATCTATTATGGCTTGAAGCTCATCTCGCCTCAATTTTTCCTGTTCACTGCCTGCCTCGTTTGCACGATCACCTCCATGGCGACAGGAACTTCCTGGGGAACCATAGGGACGGTCGGCGTCGCCTTCATCGGAATTGCCATGGGTTTGGGCATTCCCTTAGGTCCAGCCGCGGGCGCTATTGTAGCCGGGGCCTATTTTGGCGACAAAATGTCGCCTCTCTCTGATATTCCCAATTTAGCCGTGGTGGTCGCTGGCTCTAATCTTTTCGACCACATTAAACATATGATTTGGTCAGGTGGTCCAGCCTGGTTACTTGGCCTGGCTCTTTATTTTTTCTTAGGATTTCAGTACCGAGCCGAAGAAGTAAGCTCGGAGACAATGGAATTAATTCTTTCCACTTTAAGGCAAAGTTTCCATTTCCACGTCCTGCTTCTTCTGCCTCTGGTCATTGTTTTCTATTTCGCTGTCAGAAAAAAGCCGACTATCCCCGGGATGCTTCTTTCCTCCTTGGTCGCCGCTATCTTGGCCGCCATTTTTCAGCAGGCCTCGATAACCACTATTGCTACCGCCATTAACAGCGGTTATCAGCCCCACACCGGGGTAGAGGCTGTCGACCGCTTGCTCGCTCGCGGGGGGATGATGAGCATGATGGAAACCCAGCTGGTGGCCTTTACAGCCTTTAGTTTCGGCGGCATCATGCAACGGACTGGAATGATGGCTGTGATTCTCGGCCGGATTATGAAGTTTGTCGAGAAAATGTGGAGTTTGGTAATTACGACTATCGCCACCACCATCCTCGCCGCTCTCATCACGGGCAGCTCTTATCTTTCGATGATTATCCCTGGCGAGCTCTTAGCTCCTGTTTTTAGACAGAAGAATCTCGCGGCTAAGAACTTGAGCCGGATCATCGAAGAAAGCGGAGCAATCATTGTTCCGCTGATACCCTGGAGTATGGCTGGAGTTTACATTACCGGGACTTTAGGCGTGCCTACCTTTTCCTATCTTCCCTGGACTTTTATGAATTATTTTTCAGTCATAATTTTGGCTATTTTTGGGTTTACGGGTTTTACTATGGCTCGCCGCCTTCGGGAGGACGAAACTCAGCCCGGAAGCTGAATGACCTTCTTTATGTTCACCTTACCTGGTTGAATAATTAGCCAAAAGAGGTCAATCTTCGTCGGCTTCTTCGAAAGCCTTCTCGAACTTTTCCCGTGCCTTCTCTTTCTTTTTCTTGGCTAACTCCGCCGCCGCTTCAAACTTCTGGTCGAAAGCGGCCCGCCGCTCCTGTTCTTTAACCAAGAGTTCATCTAAGGATTCTTTTTTTCTGACGGCCTTCTCCGCTTTTAAAACAGTCCGCGAAGCCGCTTCAACCCAGATTGAAGCCTGACAATGGGGACAGATAATTTCGAAAACATCCTTCTTCTTTTCGCTCATCTTAATCTTAACTTACCAAAGAATTCTAACCCTGGCAATAGAAAAGTACTGCCTCTTGCTTTAGACCGGAAGAAGCTTTCAAGGTCTAAAGGAGCTTTCCAGGTTTATCCCAAGAAGAGCTCTCCTCTATGTTGTGGGCGTTAAGTTCTGAGGCGTCCAGAATGGCGTCGCTCTTTTCTTGGTTTTCGCCGCTCCTTCCTTTTTGCCCTCCGCAGCCCTGGGGTGGAGCTCGCCTCTCGGTTAACCTCTCCGATTCTTTAAAAAGCGGTTTTCTGGGTTTGGGGTGGGTAAGCCTGGAGAATTAAAGGCGCCAGGAGGGCTGCAGACAGCCTTTAGATGCTGAGTTCTCTTTAGATGCGGAGTTTTAGAATAAAGTCTCTTGGGTCGCTTTCGTATCTTATTTGTATTCCTCTAATTGGCCTCATGGACAATAAACCCGCCTGAGGCGAGCTATCTAAAAGGTTCATCAGAATATATTATTTTTGCCCCCAACAAAGTCAGAAGAACTAAAAAAGATAGCTATCTTTCATCAGCTTGCACAAGAGAAGGTCGGCTATTATTTTTTTCAAGCAGGCGGTATTTTTTCAGCAACTTGGTCAACCCCTGGCGACTGAGGCCAAGACCTCCGGCCGCCCGGGTGCGATTATACCCGTAGCGGGCTAAGGCAGTGCGAAGAAAGCGGCGTTCAAATTCAGCCCGGGCGACAAAAAAATTTTCGGGCCGAGAGACTGGCTTATCCTGGGGAGGGAATAACCGAGGAGACAGGTCTTTTTCTTCAATGACGCCTTCTGAACCGCAGAGTATCAGGGACCGTTGAATTTCATTCTGTAATTCGCGAATGTTTCCCGGCCAATCGTAGGCCAGAAGCCGCTCCAAAGCGGCGGGAGAGATAAGGACATGGGGTTTACCCAGCTGGCGGCCGTAAAACCTTAGAAAATGGTCCACAAGGAGCATCAGGTCTTCTTTTCTTTCTCGGAGCGGGGGGATTTCGAGAGTGATAATTTTCAGGCGATAATAAAGGTCTTCTCGAAATCGGCCTTCTTTAATCTCCTCTTCCAGGTTGCGGTTAGTAGCGCTCAAAAAGCGGACGTTAGAACGCCGCACCTTAGTCTCACCCACCCGGCGAAACTCTTTTTCTTGAATCAACCGCAGCAGTTTGGCCTGGAGAGGAAAGGCCAGGTCGCCTATTTCATCCAGGAAAAGAGTCCCGCCGTTAGCTTCTTCGACCAAGCCAGGCTTATCCCGCTGGGCGCCAGTAAACGCTCCTCGAGCATAGCCAAAAAGCTCGCTTTCTAAAAGATGTTCTGGAATGGCGCCGCAGTTGATTACGACCATAGCCGCCTGACGCCGGTGGCTGGTCGAATGAATAGCCCGGGCCACTAATTCTTTTCCCGTGCCGCTCTCGCCTACGATAAGAACTGGAGCATCACTTGACCGCAAGCGCGCGATTGTCTGGCGCAAATTTCTGGTAGCCTCGCTTTCCCCGATAATTAGCTCCTTAAGGACAGGCTCCTCGGCCTCCTGGTTTTTGCTTTGGCCTGCACCGCTCCGGGAGCTCTCTAACCAGCCTAAAATATAACCTATGGGTCCAGCCATTTTCTCCGCTAATTTCAGTTCCCAATCTTTAAAGGCTTCTTTTTCTCGGAGTAAGATCAATAAGCCCGGCCGGCAGGGATGAAGAAAGGAAAGGACGAGGCAATTTCCATCGGATAACAAGAAGGTTTTCGGTGTCGGAGCGGGTGGGAAACTGCGGGCTATGATATTTTCTTTCTCTGGAAACCAGGACTTGAGCTTCTCGCTCGAAGCAAAGATACTTCGCCAGCGCTTGCCTCCATCTTGAAGGAATAAGCCGGCTTCCTCAGGGTGTAATTCTTCCTGAAGCAGGCCCCAGAGTCGTTCTATTGCTTTAAGACCGATTTTCTCGAGCTCCATCGCATGAAGGAAAACGACCGATAGCCATTATTTTCTCATCCCGCCTTATTTAATCAATGATTGCTTGGCTGTTTCAAAAAAGGGTGGTGATTTATTGAGTTTGAATTGGCTGGATTTCTTTTAAAAACAACAATCCATAAAATTTTAGACGGCCATAAAGGCCTTTTAAGATTAGAGGACGATTTTTTTTCTTCTAACTCTTAAAAAAGGGCCGGGATAAGGCCGGCGAAAATCTCTATTTTGCCCGAAACAAGCGCCATTTCAGGCCGAAAAAAATACTCCTCATAAAAATGCGCTTGAAACGCTTTCTCGAAGCTAAGCCGGGTCGTTTTTAATAAAGAATCTCCGCCGTGAGGTCGCGGCCAAAGCTTTTCTTTTTTAGATTTCCTGGCGATAAAAAAGAATCGGGGTTAGTACCGCCTTCTCAGGTTCAGTCAGATGGAGGTATCAAAAGAACTGCTCAGCGGGCAAAATAGCCTTGCCGATGGACCACTCGGGCTCCGGGAACATTTACTTTCACTCTGATTTCCCGAAATCTTCCATCCTTAGCTTTGTTCGTCGGCGAGTAATATAAAAGATAATAGGTTTCGCTGGCTTCGACAGCTCGCATCAGCAAAGAAGCAGGATTAGAGGAGCTATCAACGAACCCGCCGGCAGCTCGGGCTATCTCGTTAAAGGCGCTGAAAATATCATCCACCTGTTCATCGGTTCGCACCCCCACCAAATCTTTGCGGGGAGTGGTGATAAACATGAAATGGGCCGAAATGGAGGAGTCGGAAAAGGCCTGCCTAATTTTCTCGGCTTCTAAGGAAATATCCCGGCGGTAAAACTCAAAAATCCCGGTAATGGTCTGATAAATATCCGGCCGGTCCTGATACATCTCTATGTATTGATAGAGCACCTTGGGGTCAATCTTAGGGATATACTCTTTCTGATACAGGAGAAAAACATATTTCTGTCCCGATAGGTTCTTGAGAAAATCAGCAAAAGCTAAGAAATGGGCTTCGTCGATAGTCCTCAGGGTTTCTAAACGACTTAGGAGTTCGGCATAGCGCTGGAGTTGCTCATCAAAGGAGCGAGTCTGTTCCCCCGCAGAATCTAAATCATCCATCACCATTAACGAGGCGTTGGCACTTCCGGGGGGCAAAGTAGCTTGGCCCGAAACCAGTTGGGCTAAGGATTTGGCCAGGGATTCCATTTCACCTAAAATACTCCGGTATTCGGCCGCGCCGATAAGAGCATCGCGGCGGACTAAGCCTTTCAACTGTTCGAGAATCTGCTCTCGCGGTTTGGCTTCTAAAGCCTGAGCACTCAGTCGATAGCTCTTTACCGGCGTCATCAAGAAAAGATTATCCCCTGGTCTGATGACTTCATGCATAAAATAGCTTAACGCCTCGTTGAGCCGAGGCATGTACTCGGCAATCTCAAAGACAAGGAAGAAGTTGCGAGAGGTGGTAGGTTTAAAGACTCTTTCTTCCTCGCGGCGCTCAATGGCTCTTTTCCTGATTAAATAAGCCGCCTCCACCTTCTGAGGCACACCATCTTCAGTAACCTCAAAATCATTGAGACCAAGAGAGTCGACGAATTGATTACCCTTAAAAACTCGAACGGGGACTTCCACGTTGATGACAATCGATTCCTCTTGAAGCTGCTGGCTAAATAGCCAGGCTGGTGGCGGGAAGGGAGACTGAACGAGAAATAACCAAGCACAAAGGATTAACCCAAAAGACCATTTTAATTTCCAACTTGGCCTCATTGTTTGCTGTCCAACCAGAAATTAATTTCATGATAGGGCCTTCCGGCTCTCTTGTCAACTTAGGCCAGGACGAACTTTCTTCGGGTCACGACCGACAAAAAGAGGCAGCCAGGCTTCCTCTGTCGTCTCTAACCAGGGTTCAATTTCTGCGGCCAGGGAGCTGAGGTCAGCCAGGAACCGCTCGACCAAATCCTTGTTCACACCTCGGAGCACGCGAGTTTTTCTTTTGTGGGGCACAAAAAGTAAAATCTCTTCGGGTTTAACCAACCGGTCACGCCAAAGGGCCGGATGATGAGTGCTAAGAACAAGCTGGGGTGGACGATGACAAGACCGAGCCAGTTCTTTTAAAACCCGAGGCATTTGACTAATAGCTTCGGGATGAAGACCATTTTCCGGTTCTTCGATGAGCAGGCTGCTTTCGGTCTCAAAAATAGACCAAAAAATAGCCACCAGCCGCAGCCAGCCATCAGGAAGACGGGTTTCATCTTGCCAGGAAGCCCGTGGCCGCCAGTGCTCGCAGCTGACAAGAAGGTGCCAACGGCCCAAATAATCCATCTCTACTTTTATCTCGCCCCTTTTCTGGACTAATTGCTGCCAGGCTTTTGAGATATGCTGGAAACGGGTCTTTCTTATTTTTTCAGGGGTGGAGGCGACGCGCTGATAAAAATCTTGGCTGCTGTATTCTCCACCCAGAAGGGGAGGTAAGTTGGACTGACGCAAAAGTTGAGGCCAGGGGTGGATGTACTTAAGGGAGCAGAAAAATTCCCTTAGGCGGCCCATAGAATTCGAGCTCAGCCGTGGGGAAAGTGAGGACTCTCGCTTTCTTTGCGAGTCTTTCTGGTCTTCCCTATCAGGTCGACGCATCACCAAATTGGTCGAATGCCAGACAGTCTCCTCTTTAACTGCCAGATGGCGACCGGCCTCGCCAAACCGGAGACGGTAAACCCAAGAATCATTCTTCTTGTCCTGGAGATGGACCTCGAGAACAATGTCGGTCTCCGGGAAACGGGCTTCGAGGTTACGGAGGCGTGAAAAGCCGCCTCTTTGCTCCACCGCCTCTTCGAGGCTAATTCCCGAGGCTAAATCTCGAAGGAAGCACAGAGAGTCCAGAAGACTCGTTTTGCCCACGCCGCAGGGTCCGGTGATAATCGTGCGGGAGCTGAAAGGGACGTTCACCGAAGCCAAACAGCGCCAATTTTGCAAAATCAAGCGCGAAATTTTCATGCTGCTTTAATTTCCCTCATCTTTAATTAGTTCTCACTTTCAGTCAAGTCTCGCTCCTTTTATCTAAGTTAGTCTAAAGAATAAGCCCGAAACTGCCAATTTATTTTTACCTTCTCCTTCGTTATTTTCTCCTTAATGAAGGGAAAAGACTACTGTTTTTTCGCTTCCACCTTTAGTTTTCCTTGGAGCCGGATATCAGCCGAGGAACTGGCCACCATGATTTCTATTTCTCCGGGCTCAAGAATGGGTTGGAGATTACAGTCCAGAAAAGCCAAGTCCGATGTTTTTAGCATAAAACGAACCGTTTTTTCTTCGCCTGGTTCTAAGCTAACCCGTTCGAACCCCTTTAATTCTTTAATCGGCCGGGCAACGGAAGCGATGGGGTCATGAAGATAAAGCTGGACAACTTCCTCGCCTCGATAATTTCCGGTATTTTTAATTTTGGCCTGAATGGCAATTTTTTCTTCGCCGGCAATTGAAGTTATTTTGGCTGGTTCAATTCTCAAATCACGATATTCAAAGCTGGTATAACTTAATCCATGGCCAAAAGGAAAGAGGGGTTGGCCGCTCAGGTCAACATAATCCCAGCCTCGCCCCGTTGGCTTGGGGTTATAATAAAGAGGGGTTTGGCCTGAATGGCGAGGAAAAGTAATCGGCAATTTGCCGCCAGGGTTATAATCACCAAAAAGAACCTCGGCCACAGCCCGGCCACCCTCTTCGCCCGGATACCAGACTTGGAGAATTCCCGGGACATGGTTAAACCAACTTTCCATGGTCACCGCACTTCCGGTCATTAAGAGAACAACTACAGGCACGCCGCTGGCGGCCAAGGAATTAATAATTTTTTCCTGAGCTCCGGGAAGGGATAAATTAGCTCTGTCCCTTCCCTCCCCTTCCAAGATGCCCGCGACAAAAATGGCCGCCTCAGCGCCTTGAGCGGCGGCCAGAACTTCTTTGACCGCTTTCTCTTCCTCCTGAGCTAAATCCCAGCCAAAGGAGGCGACCGCACCACCGCCGTTTTCATAATATTCAATTTTTATTTCATAGCTTTTGCCGGCTTCTAATTTAACCGTAACAAAATCAGTCGTGGGCGCCCTATCTGACCAGAAATCGATTAAGAGCCGGTTATCCAGATAGAAACGAACTCCGTCATCGGTGGTTAAACTGAGCTTATATAAGGCTGTTTTGGGTGGAATCAACTTGCCCGTCCAACGGACAGAAAACTGGTCAGCCGGGAGCTTGGGGTCAGCCGAATCAGAGCCCCAATCAAAATTGATTTGGGGGTCGACTCGGACTAAGCTTGGCTTCCCCTTAAGATACATATTATTAAAATATTCTCCCTTTAAGCCATGCTTCCCGGATGGCTCATCGCCGGGAACCAGAAACTCCGCAGAAATAGCCGGGAGAGGCCCGAGCTCCAATTCGCACCCCTGGACAAGGCGAACTTCTGTTTCAGGACTAACCTTTTCTTTAATTCCTTCCAGAATCGTTACTACTTTCATCCCAAAGCCACTATAACCACCCAGCCGAGCCACATCAGCGTTGGGGCCGCTTACCAGAATTTTCCGTAAATTCTTTTTTAAGGGTAGGATAGGACCATCGTTTTTTAAAAGGACTATTGCCTGCCGCGCCGCCTCTAAAGCTAATTGCCGGTGTTCCGCACAGTCATTTATTTTCGCCGCTTCCTCCGGGTTCACATAGGGATTATCAAAAAGACCCAATTTAAATTTCGCTCGCAGAACGCGGCTCACTGCCTGGTCGAGAGCCTCTTGGCTTACCAACCCTTCTTGCACGGCGGCCATCAACGGCTCGCCATAAATGTTGACCGAAGGTAGCTCGACATCCAAACCGGCGTTAAGGGCCAGCGCCGCCGCCTCCTTTTTATTGGCCGCCACCCGATGCATGGTCAAAATGCCGGAGACAGAGCCATAATCAGAAACGACAAAACCCTCGAAGCCCCATTCCTGACGAAGAACCTTGGTGAGAAGCCAAGGATGAGCCGAACAAGGCAGGCCGTCAAGCGAATTATATGCGGCCATTACCGATGAAGCGCCGCCTGCCTGAAAACAGGCCTTAAACCCAGGAAAATAAATTTCGCGGAGCAGCCGTTCGTTAAAATGAATCGCGTTCGAGTCTCGGCCGCCATCGCCAACATTAGCGGCAAAATGCTTGGGAGTAGTAAGAACGCCCTCTGCTTCCACCCCTTGACAAAAGGCAGCCCCTAAGCGGGAAGTCAAATAGGGGTCTTCGCCATAAGTTTCTTCTGTTCTTCCCCAGCGAACATCGCGGGCAATGTTGACTACTGGCGAAAGAACCTGTCTGATGCCCCTGGTTCTTGTTTCCTTGCCGATGGCCTTAGCCACCCTAAACAATAACTCCGGATTCCAAGTAGCAGCTAAACCTATGGCCTGGGGAAAGCTCGTCCCGCCGCGAGCGCAGATTCCATGCAGAGCTTCATCATGGATGAGGACAGGAATTCCCAAGCGAGTTTTGGTGCGGGCTAAGTTCTGAAGGCGATTGGCTTTTTCTGCACCTTCCTTAGGGCCAAAATTTCTCAGCGTCACCGCTAAGTGGCCCACACCGCTTTCAATAATCCCTTTCCCTTCCACCTCGCCAATCTGGCATTGAAGCTGACCGACTTTTTCCCTCAGGGTCATACGGCCTAATAAATCCTTGATTCTCGCTTCTATCGAAAGCTGGGAATTAAGATAGAGAGCGGAGCTGGATTCTTGCTGACTGCTTTTAGCCGCGGTAACTGAAAGGAAAAAGGTGGTCAAAGTGAAAATCAAGATTGGCCAAATTAGGAATTTAATAAACCTCAATCTCATTTTTCCCCTCCACCTTTCTTAGAGGCTCTTTTCTTATAATCTCAGCTGCTGGGTAATGTCAAGATGTCGTCCATAGGCCAAAAAACTTGAAATTTTCTCAGGCAAAAAGAGATTGAGGTTCGGCACTACTGGCAGGATTATAATGTGTCACTAATGTGTCTGACCCAGCACAGATGAAACGGGCTCATCCTTTAAGAAGGCAGTGGTTTCCCCGTTTTTTTGTCAGGAATACTGGGCTTTTTTTTGCCCAAATGAGCTTTTCCGTCAGGGGGAAAGACAGTTTTATAAAACCTTCCCCTGGTCTTCTTTTAATGGTTAGAAGGAGGAAAATCGTCTTTTCATTTCAAATGCCTTTATGGCCCGCCTAAAATTTTATGGTTCTCTTTCATTTTATATGGGTTGGTTCGAAGGCTAAGTTCGGGAGGACAGAAGGGACCATGGAAGGTTTAGCCTTCCCCAATCGGCCTTCGAGGGAACCTCTGGCGCCGAGGATGTCTGAGCCTGAACAGGACAAACGGAGAGGCCGAAGGGGGGCAAGGGACTTCCGGGCTATGTCTATGAACCGGGAGGCGAGTTCCGCAGGCGCCGAGAAGGGCGAAGAGGGAACGGCGTCAAAAACCTGAGGGGGAGCGAGGCCATCCCGAACGTCTCAGAGCCTAACCCACACAAGATTGAAGAGATTCAATTTTATTTTTCCCTTTTAAAAAGGGCTAACAATGCCACCTAATAAATCACCTGTTTTCGAGGAAAGAGGGGAGAAAACAGGAATCAAGCTTGGCGAGAAAGCAATTGTCTGTCGGGAAACAGGGCTGGCGGGAGGGTCTTGTTTTAACCTCCCGCCTCTGGCAATATAGATTAGTGCTCGCGAGGATAAAGCTGACACCAAAAAAGGCTAAGCAAGTAAAATTGGCTTTATTATTTTTGAGAATATTTATTTCTCCGTTTCTTATTATTTTACTTTCACCGCCGCTTTTTGGTCGAGCGGCGGAAGCTCCCAAATATAATGTCCTGTTAATAACTATTGACACCCTGAGAGCTGACCGGCTGAGCTGTTACGGCAGTCAACGGCCCTTAACGCCTAATATTGATAAGCTTGCCAAGCGAGGAACTCTCTTTCGCTTAGCCATCGCCCATACGCCCACCACACTTCCTTCTCACACAAATATTATGTTAGGAACAACCCCTCCCTTTCATGGCGTCCACGACAACCTCAATTTTGTGGTTGCTCCTGATTTTGTTACTCTATCTGAATATCTGAAGCAATTTGGCTATGCCACGGCCGCTTTTGTTGGGGCCTATCTTCTTGACCATCGCTTTGGACTCAACCAGGGTTTCGATACCTATGACGACCGATATTCGCGACCTCATGCCCAAAAATTGGCCAACCTGGAAAGAAAAGCGGAGGAAGTCATTAAGCCCGCCTTGGAATGGCTGAAAAAACAACCAGGACCCTGGTTTCTCTGGCTCCACCTTTATGACCCCCATGACCCTTATGAACCTCCCGAACCTTTTCGGTCTCAATATGCTGATGACCCTTATAATGGCGAGGTGGCCTACGTTGATTCGGCACTCCAGCCCTTAATAGATTTATTAGAGACGCCATTTTACCAGGAACGGACGATAACCGTTTTTACCGCCGACCACGGCGAAGCGCTGGGCGAACATGGTGAAGAAACACATGGCTTCTTGGCTTATAACTCGACTTTATGGGTGCCCCTAATAATCTCCGGGCCAGGCTTGAAGAGACGAGTGGTGGAGGAATCAGTCAGCCATATTGACCTTTTTCCCACTCTTTGCAGCCTCTTAGCCCTGCCGATTCCGGAACATCTTCAGGGTATATCCCTTCTTCCCGCGCTCCAGGGAAAAGGGTTGCCGAAGCGGGTAATTTATTTTGAATCTCTCTATCCCTATTACAGCCGGGGCTGGGCACCGATTTACGGTTTATATCAAGATAATCTTAAATTTATCGACTCACCCCAACCCGAGCTTTACGATATTAAAAAGGATTTTAAAGAACAAAATAACCTAATTCGTTCAGGCCTGGTGGAAAAATACAAAAAGCAGCTTGCCTCCCTCATTGCTGGTTTGTCGGGAGGCGGCGAAAAATTAGCTGAAAGAAGGGCGGAACGAGAAAGAATTGAAAAGCTTCGCAGCTTAGGCTACGTATCCAGTCTGCCGACTGAAAGGCGACAAACTTTTGGCCCAGAGCATGACGTTAAAACGCTGCTTCCTTTTAATAATCAAGCCGTAAAAGCTATGACCTTATATGGGCAAGGTGAAAAGGAAAAGGCTATCGCCATCCTCGAGGCAGTGATAAAGAACTGTCCGCAATTAGATAATGCCTATTCTAACCTGGCCATAATCTATGAAAAAGAAAAAGAATTAACCAAAGCGCAAGAAACTTTGCGCTTAGGCCTAACCAACATTCCTTCCAGTTACGAATTCTTTTTTAATTATCTCAGCTTGCTGGTAAACTCAGGACAATGGGAACAGGCCCTAAAATTTTTTGCCGAGAGGAGTGCCCAGTTTTCTCGGGCCGTCACTGACCCAGAGGTCCTTAATCTCCTTGGCCTGGCTTATGCCCAAAGCGGCGAATTAAAAAGGGCTATAGAAATCTATGAGACCGCCCTCTCCATAGACAGGCAATACGCACCGGCTCTTTCCAACTTGGCCACAGCTCATTACTCTCTTTTTCTTCAAACCAAGGACCGCCGCGACCTGCAGAAGGCCCTGGAAAGGTTCAAACAGGCGATCGAAGTTGACCCGGATTTCGCCCATCCCTATAACGGTTTGGGAATGATATATCGAATCACTGGGAACATCGACGGAGCTATTTTTTGCTGGGAGAAGGCCTTGGAACTAAACCCTGATTGGCCGCAAGTTCATTACCACCTGGGTTTAGCCCGAATGGAAAAGGGTGAATGGGCCAAGGCTCTGAGCTTATTTAAAACCTACGAGAAAAGGTGGGGAGCCATTCTTTCTCCGGCCGAAAAAGACCGCCTTTCTTCTTTAATTCAAGCCTGCCAGGATAAACTCCGAGAAAAATAAAAATACTCGGCCAGCTTTCCCACCTATTTTAACCCAATGAATAAACTCTCTGGCTCGCTAATCACCCGGGGGAAAAAACCGATAACTGAATTCTGCCTGCAAATAAGCCCTGAGAGCTCGGCGAAAAGAAAACGGCCCATGGAAGCAATTTCCGAGACGCCGTTTAAAATCACTAATGAACGACTCTCTTTCAGCTTGTTTATGTTGGGCCCCAAAGCATCCGCAATGGAAGAGGTTCAATTAAATTATGGCTGAAAGCAAGTAAAAAGAGCCCGCCTACAGAAAAGAGAGCGAATGACATCAACTTCTGAGGCGCCTTTGAGAGTCAAGAATCAAAAACTAAAGAAAAAGGGAAAGGGAGGAAAGCCTCTGCTTTCCTCCCTTAAGACTAATTTCAGATTTCTTAGGTCTTTTACCCCTAAAAGCCGTAGCGGAGCGAAATCTGGAACGTGCGCGACAAGTTGCTAATGCTGGTGACTCGCTTGTAAGTGCCAGATGCGGTAAATGTACCTACGGTAGTATCATTATCGACTGGCCTCCAAGTACCGCCGGGGTTCTGGGTGACGTTCAGGTAATGAGTGCCAAAAAGATTGTAGACCTCAAGGATAACAGTGAAATAGCCAAAGCGAGACAGACCGATTTTCTTATCTAAGCGGGCATCACAATTCTGGTAGGTGTAATAGCGACGGGAACCTTGTGGCTCCACGTTGACGGTATAAGAGGCGCCCCTGACTGTATCCACATTGTTTGCGGCCGCCCAGGCTGAAGGCACATAAATCGTGGCACTGCGCTGCCACGGCGTGCCGCTATAATGGTTGTAGTAGAAGGAAGCCACAAAACCATAGGGCAAATTGAACGTCCCGTAAAGCTTGATTACCAGCGGTCTAT